>BNJU01005619.1_pt1 | contig 36303 bp, 43 predicted proteins | sample 8539281 | NCBI WGS metagenome assembly BNJU01 (sample SAMD00202456, study PRJDB9452) | human saliva metagenome | isolation source: human saliva | place: Japan
TTCTATTATACCCTTCTCTAACCCAAAAAAATCTTACAGCATCCTAGGAAAAAAACTGATACTATTCTAAGATTGTTTTTGTTCACGCGCAATACAAAAAGACCGGAGGACTCCGATTTTTTAAAATGCATACCAATTATTTTTTACCAAATATAATATTGGTCTTTCTTAAATCTAATAAATTCTGTTAAAATAGAAAAATTTTATTCGTTAGAATTATTCAATCATCTACTGAAACTTTCCGCCGTGAGAAAAGTGCTAGAAACACGATTGTTTCTAGCACTCGGGAGTTTTGAAACTTTAGGTTCAAAACTAAGTCATGGAACTTCCTGGATTGCTGAAATCATCCACTGGATAATTTCACCTAACGTCCGTACTCACCTAAGGAAAGTTTCAAAGAAGATTTTGTCTTTAATAAAAAAGACCGGATGGCTCCGATCTTTTCTATAGTTCATTTTCTCAAATTCTATTTTAAGAATAGCTAAGGTTGACGTTAAATGACCACGCCTCCTATTTCATACGATAAAAATCAATCACTAGACCTGCTGGACCACTTACTAGCAGGGATTCGGTTCCCCAATCAGTTACAGCTGGACCATTTAAAACCTGGATACCAAGATCTTTCAACCGTTGGTAGTTCTGCTCTACATCCTCAACTTCAACGTGAAGAATGATTCCTGACTGGAAATTTTCCAAAGGTATCAAATGTTTTTGGGATAACATGAGACAGTGACTGCCAATCGTGAACTGAGCAAAACTGTCGTCAACATAATCGGCTTTTTTATCAAAAATACGCTCCAAGTCGGCACATACTTGGGGAACATTTGAAACGATGATATCTAATTGATTTAAATTCATTTACTATCCTCCAGAAAAAGACCGGATTGCTCCGATCTTGTAAGTTTCTCTCTATAAAATCAAAGAATATAATCTACAATATTTATCTTTAATTTTCGACGAGAGGAATTATTTGATTGCGCGTGATTGCAACCCTTCTTCTTCCAAGAAGAGGCGGAATGGTACAAGCTCTTCAGCTTCGTATTTTTCCTTGAAGGCTTTAATAGCTTCTTCTGAGTGTTGTTTTGGATCCAACTCAAGTACTTCTACTGGAAGTGGACGATGTGGAGTGATGTGAGCATCGATAACAACAGTTTTACCTTCTTTGTTCAATTTAACAGCTTCAGCAACGACTGCGTCGATGTCTTCGATACGGTCAACTGTAAATCCAATAGCTCCTTGAGCTTCAGCGATTTTCGCATAGTCAGCATTAGGGAAGTCACAACCAAACAAGTGTTTGTTTGTGTCTTCATATTTGTCCTTGATGAAGGCATATTTACCATTTGAGAAGACAACGTTGATAACTGGAAGGTCGTATTGAACGTTTGTGATAACGTCTGGGTAGCACATGTTGAATGCACCGTCACCCATGATGTTCCATACTTGGCGATCTGGATTGTCTTTCTTAGCGACGATACCACCAGGAAGGGCAATACCCATTGTCGCAAAGAGTGGAGATGTACGCCACATGTTCTTAGGTGTCATGTGAAGGTGACGAGTAGATGTTTGAGTAGTGTCACCTACGTCGATTGAATAGATAGCGTCTTGATCAGCATGTTTGTTGATAGCATTGTAAACTTGGTACAATTGCAATTCTCCCTCAGTTTTACCTTCGAGTTTGTTCATGTAATCACGCCAGTTTTGGTTATTCTTAACGTTTGCACGCCACCATGGAGTAGATTCAACTGGATTCACTTTGTCAAGGATTGCTTTGGCTGCTTGACCTGCATCACCAAGGATTGAAGCGTCTAGGGCATGACGTTTACCAAGTTTGTAAGGGTCGATATCGACTTGGATGAATTTCAGTATTCTTGAATGCTTCGTAAACTTCAGCAAATGGGAAGTTTGAACCAAGGAAGAGAACTGTGTCTGCTTCAAAGACCACTTCGTTGGCTGGTTTCCAACCAACACGGTAAGCAGAACCTGTCAAACCTTCATAGTTCCATTCGAAAGCTTCAAAGTTTTTACCAGTTGTGATGATTGGTGCTTTGATTTTACGTGACAATTCAGTGATCACTTCACCAGCTTTCACACCACCGTAACCAGCATAGATCACAGGACGTTCCGCATTGTTCAAGATTTCAACAGCTTTGTCGATTTCAACTTCGTTCAAAGCTGGAGCGATAAATGAACGCTCGTAAGAACCTGATCCGTAGTATGAGTTTTCGTCGATTTCTTGGAAACCAAAGTTTACTGGAATTTCAACAACGGCTGGACCTTTTTTAGAAACGGCAGCACGGCAAGCTTCGTCAATCACTTTTGGCAATTGCTCTGCGTAAGCTACACGTTTGTTGTAAACAGCGATACCGTTGTACATTGGGTTTTGGTTCAATTCTTGGAAGGCATCCATGTTCAATTCGTTAACTGGACGTGATCCAAGGATAGCAAGGAATGGAGTGTTATCCATAGCTGCATCGTAAACACCGTTGATCAAGTGAGTTGCACCAGGTCCACCTGAACCAACTGCAACACCGATAGAACCACCAAATTTAGCTTGCATAACCGCTGCAAGAGCACCTGTTTCTTCGTGGCGAACTTGCAAGAAACGGATATCTTTGTCTTCAGCCAAAGCGTCCATCAATGAGCTGAGTGTTCCTGATGGGATACCGTAGATGGTGTCTACGCCCCATGTTTTCAATACGTTGAGCATTGCTGCAGATGCAGTAATTTTCCCTTGAGTCATAATGATAACTCTCCTTCAATAAAAATAATTGTCAGTCTTTGAACTGAATTCGACAAAGAGTGAAAACGTTTCAAATAACTTTACTATATCAATTTATCACGTTTTATTGTCCTTGTATAAGAATATGCTCACCGAACGCCTGGAACTATTACATAACACAAAGCAAAAATCTGTTCTGTTTCTGCCAACTATTTTATAACAGAAGTCATAAACCGCATAAGGACAAGGTTTTTGCTTGTTGTAGAATTAGTACAAAATAGAGTGTTTCCCCAAACTGTTTTATAGAAGACATTAAAAAATCCTAGCTGGAAAATCATTTTCCTTGCTAGGATGGGTTATATTTCTCTTTGAAGAGCCTTACTCAAGACCCTGTATCCTTCAATTGTTAAATGAAGTCCATCTGTTGTATAAGCCGGCTTGAGCTGACCATCCTCTCCAAGCAAATGGTCAAAAACATTGATAAACTCAACATTTATCATCCCTTGGGCCAATTCGTGGTAGGCCTGGTTCAATGTCTGAATCTTCTGATTGGTCCGGATATAAACTGTCCCCTTGTAGGGCTCTCCCTTATTCACAGGAAGAACCGAAACGAGTTTGATTTGCGCCAAAGGGCAAGAGCCGCACCATCTCCTGCAGGATGATGCTCATGTTTTCAATGGTTTCCGACAGGGGCATTTCCTTACCAATATCATTAGTTCCAATCAGCAAAAAGACCTTGTCCACTGCTTGACCGAAAATGTGGGCGTCTAGATGATCTCTTAAGAGGTCTGTCTTGTAGCCTCTAATCCCCCGGTTCACCATATACTGATCCGTCAACAGCAACTCTTGAAGGGGATAGTATTCGACGATAGAGTCTCCTATAAAAAGAATATCGGGTTCCCTCAAAGGATTTTGATTCAGTTCTCGGTAATTCTTCTGTATTTTTGCCTGTTCTTTCAACAGCCAGGTTTCTAATAATTGTACAGCCATAAAGGCTCCTTTCGATTCGTATAGTAGAAACTGTGCAAGGTAGGATAAGATCCTAGTCGAAGCTGAGCCTTCCATCCAAATAAGCTTCGATGACTTCATAGACCCCCTGATTCTGATGAGAAGGCGCCGTATAGCGGGCTGCTTGTCGCGCATGGGTATCCGCATTTTCCATTGCATAGGAATAGGTCGCTAACTCAAGCATCTCGACATCGTTTTGGCTATCGCCAAATGCCATCAGGTGTCCACCATCTACGCCCCAGCGTTCTTCTAAGAATTGAATGGCTGTAGCCTTATTGACACCCGGTTGCAGAATATCAATGGCCCCATAGCCACTAGCTGCAGGAAGCAAGCGCTCTCCAAACTTTTCTCGTAACTCTTGCACAAAGACTTCGACTTTTTCAGTCTCCGTGACGACACTTAGTTTCAAAACTTGCTCGCCATGCTCTTGTGCCAGATCATCCACAAAGCGCATCCGTTTGTAAAAAGCAGCCGCTAACTCAGGCGTCATCAATTGCTCTAAAAGAGGAAACTCTGTTCCTTTCTTGGCATAGCCTCCCGATAAGCTACTAACGACCAGATGAAGTTCTTCTTCTCGGCCTTCTAGATACTGCAAGACCTCTTGCACCAGCTCTTCCGGCCAGCTACACTCTCGGATGAGCTTCCCCTTCTCTAATATCCTTGCCCCATTGGCCAGCACCAAGGTGACGCGATCTTTCAAGTCTCCCAATACATGAGCCATACGGCTATAGCCATTCCCTGTCGCAATGACAAAGGGAATTCCTCTTTGGTCTAGCTGATCCAAAATGTGGCTCAAGCGCTCATGTTCTACTTCTCCTTGCTCGTCCATCAGAGTGCCATCCATATCTGTCGCAATCATTTGTAGCATACTGCCACCTCTTTCCATCTTTCCCCTATTATACACCATTCCCTCATCATTTTGGAGCCTTCTCTCCCATAAATCACACCTCTCCTCCTTCCTTAAAACTTAAGAAATTCCACCGAATCCTCTTTAATTTGGTCCAATTTTATTATAATATAGATAGTAGATTTTCCCTGTATGAAGTAACTAGCAGACCCTTTCACACACCTGGTAAAAACGTCTGCTACTCCCGAAAAAGATCTAAGAGGTAGGCATGAACACAAATACCTTATACCGCCAAACATCCTTTACCAATAGCGATTTCCCTTTTTCAATCAAACAGATTAGCACTCAAAATGGCCAGCCAGATATCTTATTTCACTGGCACACCGATATTGAGATTATTTATGTCAATGAAGGGACTGCTCAGTTCCATATCGACTATGAATATTTTAATAGTCAGCCTAGTGATATTATTTTGATCCGACCCAATGCCCTTCACTCCATCCACCCCATCCAGAGTTCTTCCCATACCATGGATGTCCTGCATTTTAATTTGGACCTGATTGGGATTACCCATAAAAATATCGCCACTCTAAAATATCTACAACCCCTCTACAATGGGGATTTTGAATTTGTCCGACGCATTCAAGCCCAATCACCTGGTTACGAAGAAATCAAACAGAGCCTCTTAACCTGTATGGCAAACGGAAGAGAACAAGGCCCCTTCTATGAACTCCGACTTAAATCCCAGCTCAATGAACTCCTCTATCTCCTCTTCTCCCACAACTACATCGTCGAGAAGAAGTTCTCAACAGACGCTTACCGTAGAGAAGAAAAAATCCGTTTGGTCCTTGACCATATTTCGAACCATTACCAAGAGGAGCTCATGATTGAGCATTTGGCAGAGTTGTGCCATTTTAGTCCGACCCACTTCATGAATTTCTTTAAGAAACAATTAGGGCTCTCTTGTATGGAGTACATCATCCAATATCGACTGAAAAAAGCGGCCCACCTCCTCCAGCATTCCGATCTGCCAATCATTGATATCGCGAGCCAATCTGGCTTCAATAACCTCTCAAACTTTAATCGCCAGTTCAAGAAATACTATCAGGTCACTCCAAGCCAATACCGAAAAGCTTGTCTTTAACCAATAGATCAAATAATAAAAGCACATAAAACACAAGTGAAGTTTGCGTTTTATGTGCTTTTAATTTTGGGAACTATATACCAGTTTACACCACCACCAACATATTGTATTTATGAGAATATCAAAAAAGACGATTTCCGTTTTGGAAGTCGCCTTTTCAATTTTAATAGTTGTTCCCTTTTGAAGAGTTATGCTTTTTACATAATAGTTGGCAATTTTCAGGGACAGTTTTTCCACCTAAAGACCACGGTGTAATATGGTCGCCTGCTAGTTCTTTAAGAGCATACTCCCTGTTGTTTCCTTCATCCACACAATAAACGCAGTGATGGCTCTGTTCTTCATATTTTTGCTTGATGGTTTTATCATCAAAAGCTCTAAGTTGGAGATATTTGGAATCTCCGTAAATGATGTACTGATAAATCCCTTTCATTTTAGTTGTGACTTCATCATCATTTACCAACTCTGCAATTTTTTCGTTAATGACAGAAGCACTATTTTTGATGATATTGTTGTCTAACTGTCCTAATTGATACTCTTTGTAGATTGTTCCCCAATCCATCCCTTTCAAACTGTTTTGATAGCTTATAAACTTTCCACGAACCCATTCAATTATGGCAGAAAAATTTTGCCATAATTCAGAAGCATCTGCATCTCCTTGATGCTTCAACATATAATCTTCGATTGTATTTGTACTATCGTCATTATCATTTTGTGAAGCCCATTTAATAGCAGTTTGTAGATACTCTTGTCTATTCCAATTACCATTTAATAGTGGTTCTGCTTTATCGTTATTCGGATTCTCGTCAGCAAGTACAACGCCACGTCCAGTCTTGTTGAAAATCTTTGTTTAGCATCAGAAAGCCAAGTTCCTGTATAAGCAGAGTTTCTTAATTCTTGCTCATTTAATGGTTCGCCTGCTGTATTGATAACATGAAACCATTTCATTTTTTCGGACGCAGTTCCTTCACAAACATATATGTCTAACTCATAATCAAGAATTTGTTCTGCTAAGTCAGTTAGGTTCATCTGAAGATTTGGGAAATCTTGTTGAGGAGCACTGGATGGAAATTTACTTGATTTTACAGAGTAATTCCCCATAACATAATTACAAATAGCTAAAATACGTTGTTGACCATCGAGAACTTCATATTGTCCGTTTCCTAAATCAACCCAGTACATAATACCTAAAGGACACTCATCTAAAACGGTTTGAATTACAGCTTGTCTCTTATCTTCGTTATATACGCTATTTCTCTGATAAGAAGGACGAATATTCAAGTTACCATTATATCCTTTTACAGCGTCAGTAGTAGCACCATCATCATTATTGGTATACCCACTAGCTAAATCTCTGATAGTGAATGGTCTATCAAGTATATCTCTTAATCTTCTTACTTTCATTTTATTCTCCTTTTATCAATATCCCTTATCTTCATCACGACTAATTGGATTTAGATTTCTAACTAAAATTCTGAAATATGGAGGTTTCCCATCTATTGTTAAATCTTTATCGTCATCTCCTTTTCTGAATTTAATAATCTCGAATTCAGTTGGATTGAAATAATTGATAAAAGTTATTGGTACTCCCATTACACCATCATAATCAATTGGAATGTCTTTAACATTATCTACATTTATTGCATCGTAGTTATCGTATTTAGGGTATTTACTCTCAAACCCTTCGTAATATTTATGAGCTTTTGTTTGGTCAAATACATCACCTACATGCCATAAACCATCATGTCGTTTTTGCAAATCTAAGTTAGTAAACCAACAACCCATTATATGCTTTACTTTTTTTCCATCTTCATCCAATTTTTCATAATCAGCTCCCTCTGGAACGTACAACCAAAAGTCTGAATTCATACTTCTAGCACCAATCCAAATTTGGTTATTCTGAATAAGTGGAAAAATTTCCTTATATGTTACAGAGTTTTTGTTTCCGATAACGATAAATTTTTTTTGATGTTCCATTAATTGAGAAATATATTCTCTAAACAAACTGAACGGAGGATTAGTCACAACAATATCAGCTTCTTTCAGATAGTTTATACTGTCCTCGCTCCGGAAATCTCCAGCTGTATACTCATCATCTCCATAAATAGTTTCAATATTTCCAGCTTCCATATTGAAGTCATCGCCACCTTCATAAATCAGAGCATACGAAGGTTCGCTATCTTCTTGAAAATGTGTTGCTATCAGTTTTTTAATACCCAAACTAGCAAAATTGTTATGAAAATAACGCCAAAAATTTGATTGTGTTGGGTCATCACAATTACAGTAGATAACCTTATCTCTAAAGTGTTCTCTATAATGCCCCATTTCCTCAGCAATATCTTTATAACGAGTATAAAACTCATCGTTTTTGGCTTTTTTAGCGTTGTGGAGTGAGCCAGCCATTATGCTACCCCACTTTCGTAGGGATCATAAAAGGCTTCCTCACAAAAATGTGAAAAAGCCTGTTTTAGAGCTTGACAAAAAACACGCCCGATTACATAATCAGCGTGAGCTGTGAGCTGTGAGCTGTGAGCTGTGAGCTGTGAGCTGTGAGCTGTGAGCTGTGAGCTGTGAGCTGTGAGCTGTGAGCTGTGAGCTGTGAGCTGTGAGCTGTGAGCTGTGAGCTGTGATTGCGTTCATAATGCTTAATTTCCTTTATTTTTGATACTTCTATTATATCAAAATTCTGGCTTTTTGCATAGTAGAAGTTTACATTTTTGTTGACAATCATTCTTATTTTCGATATAATATAATCAAGAAGTAAGGAGTGCCAGTTATGAAGTTTGAGTTTAAATCATTATTCGATTTACAATCTGCTTTTCCAGACGAACAGTCATGTATTGACCATTTAGAAAATATGATTTGGGGCGATGTGATTATTAGCCCTTTTGATGCTACCTCAAAGGTCTACAAATGTAAAGGTAACAAATACCGTTGTAAAAATACTGGAAAATACTTCAATGTCAAGACTGGTACTCTTTTTGACAATACTAAAATTGAACTTCGTAAATGGTTTATGGCAATTTGGCTTGTGACTTCTCACAAAAAAGGAATCTCATCTGTACAATTATCAAAAGATATTGGTGTTACGCAAAAAACAGCTTGGTTCATGCTGGAACGTATCCGTAAGTGTTTTAGTTCTGAAAACAACAATAGTCTTGATGATGTTGTGGAAGTTGATGAAACCTACATAGGTGGTAAAAACAAGAACCGTCATAACTCCAAAAAAGTCAAAAATGCTCAAGGGCGTTCATTGAAAGACAAATCTGCTGTAGTAGGCATGGTACAACGTCAAGGTAAAGTTAATGCTCATCATGTTCCAGATACAAAGACGAAAACATTGACTGAACAGATTGTCAAATACGTAAAGGAAACAGCTCAACTTTACACAGATGAATGGCTGGGTTATAATAAAGTGGCTAAGATGTATAATCATGACTTTGTTAATCATGGAATTAGTGAGTATGTTCAAGGTGATGTTTATACCAACACGATTGAAGGCTTTTGGGCTGGATTGAAACGTGGAGTATTAGGAATTTACCATTCGTGGTCTAAGAAATATCTTCAAGACTATGTAGATGAATTTGTTTTTCGTTATAATACTCGTGACTATTCGGATAGTGAGCGTTTTAATCTCCTGATTTCAAATGCCTGTGTTCGAACTAAATACAGGGAGCTGATTTATGGCTACTAATACATTACATGACCTACATTTTGAATTGGAAAGGTCTATCGCTCGTAGAGTTGATAGTAAGCTGATTGGTTATCAGGTCAGCCTTTCAGATGGTTTTTACAATAAATACACCAAACTCTGGAATAAGACCTATTCCTTTGATTTTGTTACTGAACATCGCTCTTTTTATACTCAACTGACAAAAAGTTGTGTTTATGACGTACTTGGAGATAGTCAAAAGAGAATTGACAGAAAGGCTATTGCCAAACAAATGGCAGAGTTAGAAGCCTTGGTTGACATTGCAGAAAGTAAAGAGGAGTTTCAGAGCTTTTTGAGAAAAAATACAGTCTCAAATTTCCTGATTTGAACGATTGCATTTATCAGAAGAAAAAAGAGTTATCTGATTTTGACAAAAAACTTTGGATAGCAATGCACTATAACCCTAGAAAAGATGAGGGGGAATAATAATGACAACATGGTACGATTACATGGTGAGAGCTAGTGAACATGCTGGAAGTGACGGTGATTTGTGGTTTCGCTATCTTTATAAGGTCATTAAAGATGAGGAGACTAAACTAACTACTGATGATGTAGAGCAATTGTTGAAAAATCCTACCTTAACACCTTTCCAAAAAATAACCCTTCAAGATGCTTTAACAGAAGGCACACACACAAGAGAACACGTTTTGCAGGCGAACCGTAAAAGTCAGCCAAAAGATATTTTGAAACTCTTTAGAGAGGGTAACTATGGATAAGAAAGTTTTATTTGAGGCTCTCAATACAGAATTAGCCAAGGAAAATATTGACCTAGAAATTATCTGTGTTGGTGGTTTTGTTCTGGAGTATTACAATCTCCGAGGAACACAAGATGTAGATGCCTTTTATCAAGAAGATGCTAAAATCAGAAGCATTATTGAGAAAGTTGGCGATGATTTTGGTGTGAACGAACCTGAAGAATTATGGTTGAATAATAACGTTGCCAATATGAATAGAGTACCGCCGAGGTCAATCTGTGAGAAGGCATTTAGCTATTCAAATTTAACTGTTTTTGTACCGCCATTATCCTACATTCTTGGTATGAAGCTAGAAAGCGGACGAGATAGGGATAGACAAGATGCAGGAGATATTATTAAGTTAATCAAAATCCGTTCCATAAAAGATGTTACCAACAAGCTCAAAGAATATGGTTTTCAACCAGATCTTTCATTGATATTGGAAGTATTTGAGATAGCCTATGGTATGGAATGGTTATCAGAATACATGACCGAACATTCAGATGAATTGAGATAAACTAAAAGACGATTTCCGCTTGGAACTCGCCTTTTTTGATATTCTCGTAAGCACTATATATTGTGTCTAGTGTAAACTGGTATATAGTTCCCTTAATTTTTTACAACAGAAGGTCTGATAAAGCCTAGCAACCTTCCTCTTTATCACTCAACATTCTATTTAAAGACCATTTCCCTGTTTCTTCATATTGTCCAATTAATTCTTGGGAAGTTCGAGTGATTTCCGAAGGGAAATGGAGGCTTTTTAATGTATTGACCGCATTCTTCGTTACTGCTGCTCCCTCCTTTATCTGATAATCAAAGACGATTTTCCCGTCAACATAGCGACTGTCAAAATGATAATTATCATTTACTGCACCAGATGCCGCAACTAGCTCAATATCATGACTCGAAATCATATACAAGCAATCGTGTCTCGATAGCCAGCGGACAATCCCTAAGCCAGACCCAATTCGCTCAATGGTATTGGTTCCCTTAAAGAGTTCATCAATAAAGAAATAATGAAAACCAGACTTTTCCAGACTCTCAATCATTCGGAGAATCGTTTTGCTCTCTGTAATAAAATAACTATCTCCAACCTCGATATCATCGCTGACATCCATAGAGGTCATGGCATGTCCATGAGAAAGCTCCAAACTGTCGCCATAAGCAAAGCCCAAACCCTGCGCTAGAATACAGTTAATGGCTACCATTTTCAGATAAGTAGATTTCCCTGAGGCATTATCCCCACTAATCACCATATTTCTTTCAAAACTAACGTCGTTAGCAACCGGATCCGCTAGTAAAGGATGGTAGATCCCCTTTCCTTTAATCCCAGCTTCTTCCTTAAAATTGGGATGACAAACCAAATCAACATCACGCTTATGGCGTAGAAGGCTGATGGCTACTTCCAATTCCCCCAAAGATTGATTGTTTCCTGCGCTTCTTTCTGATGAGTCCTCACTTGCTGGTAGATATAGATTTGGGCAATCTGCGGAATTAAGAAAAGAAAATTAAGGTAGATCAGGATAATTTCCATCTCGGAGCTTCCTGTTGGACTTTGTAAGATGCTGGAAATGACTTTCGTCTTCTTAAATGGTTGGATAGCCTGTTTGAGGGTTTCTTGTTTTGGTAGCGCTAGACGGCTCAGCTTTTCCGCTGAAGCAAATATACGAACCAGGTAACTAACTTGATCCAAGCGCATTTTATTCGACCAATTACGAATGCTCGAAAAAATGATATTAAACGTCACACTCGCTATCAAGACTGACATGGCTTGAATTTGAAAAAACGGAAGAAAGAAAAGAGAGAGGACTGGCAAACACGCTAAAAAAATATAGAGAGAAAGATAAATCCTCGAATCTTGCTTCCCTGGATTCGCCACAATACTTCTAGCCATATTGTGGTTCTTTTTTCCTAACTGGTTCATAACAACCTGAACCTTCAGACGAAGATCCGGATGATGTTCAAAGAAATCTTCTAACTCCTGCAAAGATGCATCTGGTTGAAAGTTTATCAAACGCATCTTCTGATACAAGGCCTCTGCCCCAATACTAGACTGTGTATGGTTCAACCGATCAAAGACTCTATGCATGTCTAAATCATGCCAAGTTTGACCATCTACTTGACTATCTGTTGGTCGGAGTGTAGATGCCAAAAGCATCGTTTCCACTAAACTCTCTTCACTATCATTTTTTATAAAAAAAGGTTTTCCCTCCCAAGCCTGGGCTAATTTTTTTCTCAGACGAATCGTTGCTATCCGATTTGTTAGAACCATAATGATGATCAGTCCAACAAATCCAATTGGTAACCATCCAAGTTTATCCATTTCCTAATTCGCCCCTTCCTGCTGCCAATTCAGATTCACATGTTCCTTCACTTCCTGGTAGGCTGTATCAACACGCGCCTTTGTTTCATCATCCAATTGGTCCCGGTACTTGCCTCCTTCAATCCAGTCCTCCAAGATATAGGTCTGGAAATGATAGAGTTCATAACCTTCAGGAGAATAACTGTCCTTTGGCGTCCGGTTGACCCAAGTAGGATGAGCTGTGGCCGTTTTGATCCGTGTCTTGCGCCCTACCTTCTCAATGGTGATATCCATCAGGACCCCCGTTCGCTCCATTGCGCATTGTCTATCCCTTCCATGGTTTCCATCCGCTGATTGGAAAGGAAATTCCCCATAGAATAAACAATCAATTTCTGTTGCCCATCCTTATCCACAATCTCAGCAGGCTGGACGACATGAGGATGACCGCCCAAGACGATATCAGCCCCCCAAGAAATCATCTTATGGTATAGCTCCTTTTTGTTCCTCTGATGGCTCTAACTCATATTCAATCCCCATCTGAGGCATGACAATAGTTACGTCCGCTTCCATCTCAGCTTTTTTTGGATTTCTTGACGCATCCGCTCCTCATTGAGGTCCGATAGACGATTATCATAGTCCTCTTGTTCTAGATTATATTCCATCCCATTAAATCCGTAGGAGTAGGCCAAAATTGCAATCTTGATTCCATTTACCTCCTTGATCAGGATAGGGGCTTGCTCTCTCGTCTCATGCGGGTAGACACCAACCGTTTGGATCCCCGCGTCTTCAAAGGCCTTTGCAGTCGAAAACAGCCCTTCCAAGCCAGAATCGAGGATATGGTTATGTCCCAGGTCCATCACCTGATAGCCTGCATCCTTAATCGAAGCAACCACCTCCCCAGGGGCATTGAAAATCGGATAGCCCGAAAGCCCATAATCCGAATTAATGGTCCCTTCAAAATCCCCCAAGACCAGATCCCCTTGCTTCAACCATTCCTGAGCATAGTGATAATTCTCAGAAAAATCATAGCTTCCATCTTCCTTGGCGGCACTCATATAAATCAAATCATGATAGAGTTGATCTCCATTTGCCATGATCCGAGCCGTATGAGGTAACTGATCCGGATGAACTTCTTCTTGCTTTTCAACGACTTCCGGCATTTCTAGCGCTGTAATGGGAAAACCATTCCATTTTTGAACCCACAAGACCAGATTTGCTGCCGCAAATACTGTAATCAGCAAACCATAGACAAACTGTTCGTTGGTCAGGCGAAAAGCGGTCACCTTTCCCAAGCCAATATCAAGCCAGTCGTTGAGCATCCTGAGGATATCTTTCCCAAGCTCGCTCCATCTCTTTAAGAGATCCTTCCAATTCTTCATCATCTTCTCTTCCTATTCAATTCTCTTGCACTTGTCAAAGGCCTCTCCCTAGCATCTTGATGCTACCTTTTACATTCTCACACTTCTCTAACATTCCAACTTTCTCATCTCAGGTTTATACAATGAGCCACTAAACCCACATCAAACCTAGTATTCATTGAAATGCTTTCTCTTCATTGTATCACAAATTTTAAGAAGAGAAAAAAAGAGAGCAGGACAGAAGCGCTATTGTTTAGAACCGCTTCTTTGTCCTGCTCCTGCTCAGTTGATGGATTCATGTAAATGATCGATCATCGCTTCTTATCGTTTGATTTGGACAAGCTAATCGAAACCATGACAAGACTTATGAAAAAGGCCGAAAGCAACCCTTTTGTCGTCCGATTCATAAAAGGTTGATGGAATACAAAATGATTATAGGCAGTAAATCCTAATCCAATCAGAGTTACCATAGCCGAAAGTGAAAAAATGGTTAACCACAAATTTCTGTTTTTCATCATTAACTCCGTTTTTCAATCTACTAGAAAGGCCCTCTTATTTCAAAGCCTTTAACAAATATCCATAACCTTCTTGTTCCATTTCCTCTTTTTGGAATAAAGCGCAGAAGGCCGAATTGATACAATAGCGTAGGCCACCTTGGTCTTTGGGTCCATCGGTAAAAAAACATGTCCTAGATGGGCATTACCCGAGCGGGAACGAACTTCGATCCGCTCCATCCCGTGACTATGGTCCTGGTAATAGTGGATGATATCTTTGGCAATGGGACGGGAGAAACTTGGCCAGCCACAGCCAGAAGCAAACTTATCCTTGGCAAAAAAAGAGAGGTTCCCCAGTCGTAATATCCACATAGATACCCTCTTCAAAGGTCTGATCATAGGCATTGTGGAAAGGACGCTCTGTCGCACTCTCCTGAGTGACTTGGTACTGCTCTGCTGTCAGTTTCGCTTTTAAGGTTTCTTGATCTGGCTTCTGATAGGCTGCCGGATCAATCAGGGGCTGCTCAGCATCCGTCACATCGATATGGCAATAACCCCCAGGATTCTTCTTGAGGTAGTCTTGGTGGTAGTCCTCAGCCAGGATGTAGTGACGCAAGGGCTCTAACTCCACCGCGATCTTGCGCCCCAGTTGCTCTTCTTGCTCCGCAAACACTTGGGCGATCACTTGACGATCTGCCTCATCTAGGTAATAAACACCGGTTCGGTATTGGCGGCCTCTATCATTTCCCTGTTTGTTAATGGACAAGGGATCGATCACCCGGAAAAAGTAGAGCAGAATCGCTCGTAGAGTAATCTTGTCTGGATCATAGACGACTTGTACGGTCTCTGCGTGATCCGTTTCCTTGATCAATTGGTAATTGGTCGTTTCTACCTGGCCATTGGCATAGCCCACCGTCGTCTTTTCTATACCGGGGATCCGAGAGAAATACTCCTCTAAGCCCCAAAAACAGCCACCTGCTAGATAAATCTCTGCCATCTTTTTTCCTCGCTTCCTGCATTCCCTAAGAGGAACGCTTAACATCTATTAGCTCCATCATAATCCAAGAGCCTCAGATTTTCAAGGATTCTGCATCAAAAATCCCTTCTACTATACTAGTAAAAGGGATAAAGGCATTCCCACTTATTTTTCAAATAAGAAAAAGAGCGAGAAACCAAGATTCCGTAGAGATACTAAAAACTGATGGAAAAAATCATGCATGAGAGACATGTCCCACACCTCCTTTGAATATCTGTGGATAAACACAAAGCTAGCATCAACTACAAAACCATCGTCGGTCCGTAGACCTGTAACTGAGACTTCACAACCTCATAATGCCAGTGATCATAAGCTCGCCAAGCTTGAAAGGCTTCTTCGTTCAATGCTAGCCCACCCAGACCAATCAATAGACTGGCGGTCTGATAAAACTTTTCCAACTCGATCAACAGGCGGTTGTCTACCTGCCTAGCCTTCAATAAAACTTTCAACATCTGATCTAGATTTTCTTTAAATCGAAAGGCATCAGGACTGGCTTTGCATTCCCTAGAAAAGGCTGTTTGGAGAGTTTCGATCTTCGTCCTCGCCTCTTGAATCACATCCCTTTCTCCCATCGAAATCACCTTCCTTTTCACCTCCATTGTACACCTTTTTCTCTCTATAAAAATGGAAAATCTCTAAAACTAGGAACAGAATGTTCTCTCTAGATAAGAAACCATAAAAAACTTCCCCAAGTTTCCACTCGAGGAAGTTCTTTTCAAAAAATTAGTCAATGTAGTGCAGTTTCCCACGAAAGTCTTCTAGACTTTGGTAGCCTTTTTCTTCCATGATGGCTTTGAGCTCCGCAGTGACGCGGTCAAAAGCCCCCACTCCTTCTTTATGAAGCGTGGTTCCGATTTGTACCATACTCGCGCCACAAAGGATATGTTCAAAGGCATCGCGACCAGTCAAGACACCACCGGTCCCCACAATCTGAATTTCTGGATTCAACCGTTGGTAAAAGGCATGGACATTAGCCAGAGCCGTTGGTTTGATGTATTCTCCACCAATCCCACCAAAGCCGTTCTTCGGGCGGATCACAACGGATTCATCCTCGATGTAAAGGCCATTTCCGATTGAGTTGACGCAATTGACAAACTTGAGCGGGTATTTGTTAAAGATCGCTGCAGCTTGATCAAAATGAACGATATCAAAATAAGGTGGCAACTTGATCCCAAGAGGTTTGGTAAAGTAGGCAAAGACCTCTGACAAGATCCGATCCGTCGTCTCAAAATCATAGGCGATCTGAGGTTTTCCTGGGACATTGGGGCAGGAAAGGTTCAATTCAGTCAAACCTTTAAAATCACTTTCTTGCACCTTTTTCAAGATGGTATGGGTTTCCTCAGGAGACATGCCGACAAGAGATAGGAAGAAAGTCCGATCGGGATCTGTTTCTTGCAACTCCAATAGGTAATTCAAATAATAGTCCAAGCCTTGGTTAGGCAGCCCCATCGAATTTATTGAGCCCAGTGGGACATCTTGGTAGCGTGGCTCTGGATTTCCAGAACGGAACTCCAAGGTAGCTGTTTTGGTCACAAAGGTCCCAGCAACCGAATTCTTCACTTCTTCTAATTCCTCAGTGGTCATACAGGCCACACCTGCCGCATTCATCAGGCAGTTGTCAAATTCAAAACCAGCAATTTGCGTCTTTGTCGATACCATCTTCTTCTCCTTGAAATGAATTCTTACAGCCATTATAGCACGAAAAGGAGGATTCATGACTAGAAAACCAAAAAAGAGCAAGAAACGTACGGAAATAGAAAAAATCACCTCAAACGTTATCCTTTTATTTTCTATATAGAGGGGAAAAATCAGACATTTTTCCAATCCTATCGTCCTTTCGCATCCATTTTTTCCCACTTCATAGGCAGTTGTGAAAATTTTCAGAAAATTCAACTTTTTTCTTTACAAGTCAAAAAAAGTCTGCTATAATTATCGACGTAATAAAACATGACATTGCTTTCAGCAGTGCCTCCATATACCAGCAAGTTCGCTAACCTGCTGGAATTCGTCTCAATAAAAAAAGGAGAAACAAGATGACAACTGCAAAAGAATATATCCAAAGCACTTTCGAAACCGTAAAAGCTCGTAACGGCCATGAAGCGGAATTCCTTCAAGCTGTTGAAGAGTTCCTCAGCACTTTGGAACCTGTATTTGAAAAACATCCAGAATACATCGAAGAAAATATTTTGGCTCGCATTACTGAGCCAGAACGCGTGATTAGCTTCCGTGTTCCTTGGGTTGACCGTGACGGAAAAGTTCAAGTTAACCGTGGTTACCGTGTTCAATTCAACTCAGCTGTCGGTCCTTACAAAGGCGGACTTCGTTTCCACCCAACTGTAAACCAGGGGATCTTGAAATTCCTCGGCTTCGAACAAATCTTTAAAAACGTTTTGACTGGTCTTCCAATCGGTGGAGGTAAAGGTGGATCTGACTTCGATCCTAAAGGCAAGACTGACGCTGAAGTAATGCGCTTCTGCCAAAGCTTCATGACTGAATTGCAAAAACACATCGGTCCTTCTCTTGATGTCCCAGCTGGTGATATCGGGGTTGGTGGACGTGAGATTGGTTACCTTTACGGACAATACAAACGTCTTCGCCAATTTGATGCTGGTGTCTTGACTGGTAAACCTCTTGGTTTCGGTGGTAGCTTGATCCGTCCAGAAGCAACTGGTTATGGTTTGGTTTACTATACGGAAGAAATGCTCAAGGCCAACGGCGACAGCTTTGCTGGTAAGAAAGTCGTGATCTCAGGTTCTGGTAACGTTGCCCAATACGCTCTTCAAAAAGCAACTGAACTTGGTGCAACTGTTATCTCTGTATCTGACTCAAACGGTTACGTGATCGACGAAAACGGTATTGACTTTGACCTTCTGACAGACGTCAAAGAAAAACGTCGTGCTCGTTTGACTGAGTATGCTGCAGAAAAACCAACTGCTACTTACTACGAAGGATCTGTATGGACTTACGCTGGTAACTATGATATCGCTCTTCCATGTGCAACTCAAAACGAGATCAACGGTGAAGCAGCGAAACGCTTGGTTGCTCAAGGGGTAAAAGTTGTTTCTGAAGGAGCCAACATGCCTAGCGACCTTGATGCGATCAAAGTCTACAAAGAAAACGGCATCCTTTATGGACCTGCTAAAGCGGCCAATGCTGGTGGGGTTGCCGTTTCAGCGCTTGAAATGAGCCAAAACAGCCTTCGCCTTTCATGGACTCGTGAAGAAGTTGATGGACGCCTCAAAGACATCATGACCAACATCTTCAACACAGCTAAAACAACTGCTGAAACATACGGTCTTGGTAAAGATTACCTTGCGGGTGCTAATATCGCAGCCTTTGAAAATGTCGCAAATGCGATGATTGCCCAAGGTCTTGTTTAATTTGATTCTTTTGCCACACCTCTGAAGCCTTTGGTTTCGGAGGTGTTTTTCTTGATAAAAAAAGAAGATTGGAAAAACCAAATCTTCTTTTATTTTATAAATCATCCAAGGCATCTTTAACCTTATCAAAGAAGCCTTTTTTCTTTGGATTGACCTTCAAATCACTTGCTTCCGCAAATGCACGAAGGGCTTCTTTTTGCTTGTCATTTAGACCTGTTGGTGTCACCACATTAACAGATACATATTGATCTCCTACAGAGCCTCCACGCAAGCTTGGTGCTCCTTTACCGCGGAGGCGGAATTTCTTACCTGTCTGGGTTCCTTCAGGGATGACCAAGTCAACATCGCCGTGAACCGTTGGAACATGGACCGTATCCCCAAGAGCAGCCTGAACAACGTTCAAGTTCAATTTATAGTAGATGGTTGATCCATCACGCTCAAATTTGTCGCTCGGCTCAACGTTGACCACCACATAGAGATCTCCGTATGGCCCTCCATTAAATCCAGCTTCTCCTTGACCAGAGAGGCGGATTTGTTGACCTGTTTCAACCCCAGCAGGGATTTTCACATTGACACTGTGGGCTTGCTTCTCGTGACCAGTCCCATGACAGGTTGTACAAGGATCTTTAATTTCTTTACCGCGTCCATGACAGACATCACAGGTGATTTGACGGCGCATCATCCCAAGCGGGGTTTGCGTATCCACATTGATAACCCCAGAACCATGACAGCGTCCACAAGTCACAGGACTAGTACCCGGCTTAGCACCAGAGCCATTACATGTGCGACAGCTGGCTTCCCGATGGTACTTGACTTCCTTCTCAGTTCCAAAGATGGCTTCTTCAAATTTGAGGTTTACGTGGTACTGAAGATCATCTCCCTGACGTGGAGCATTCGGATTGCGGCTTGCACCGCCACCTCCAAAGAAGCTTGAGAAAATGTCTTCAAAGCCACCAAAGCCAGTGCCATCAAAACCACCGAAACCACCAGCTCCGCCACCAAAGCCGCCGAAACCACCATTGGCCCCTGCAGCACCATATTGGTCGTAAGCCGCCCGCTTTTGTTCATCGCTCAAAGTCTCATAAGCTTCTTGAACTTTCTTGTACTTTTCCTCAGCACCAGGCTCCTTGTTGATATCTGGGTGATATTTTTTAGATAATTTCCGATAGGCTTTCTTGATCTCATCCTGAGATGCATTCTTTGAAACGCCCAAACGGTCATAAAATTCAGTATTGTTCATAATTCAAGATACAAAGGGCGTCAAACGGACACAGCCAAAATAGGAGTTTTGACGACGGACGCTTGCGTCCTAGAAAAAACTATCTTTTTGGCACCGTCCGTAGCCCGTGTTCAGTTGCGAACACTCTTTGTTCCTTTCTATTGTTATTGAGTAAGAAACTTCAGAGCTCGGGTTCAATTCCCCGAACACTCTTTGTTCCTTTCTTTTATATTGAATTAGAATTTATGGAACCCGTGTTCAGTTGCGAACACCTTTGTTCCTTTCTATAATTATTACGTACATCTTTAGAGGGTGTTTTCTATACTCTGCTTCACTTGATCAAACTCTTGGTCTGATAGAGTAAATATCAAATCCTCTGCTGCATACTCGTTCTGTTCTTTAAAATAGTTGTCCGTATTCTCTGCCAACCCTAAGCTTAGAATTACTTTTCTTGCAAACTCTTGATGGGCAAAACCGATAGCCGTAATGATTTGTTTATCTTGCACAACCAGTTTGGGTTGGAAATTCTCACGTGGAAGAAATTCAAAATAGTCAAAGAAGTTTTGCCAAATTTCACCTGTAAATTTCGTGTCCTTCAACAGACCTGCTTTCGCTAATAAAAGAGGCGCTGAAGAAATGGCTGCAATGAGGATATCTTGCTCACCAAGGTCCCTCAAGAACGAAATCAATTTCTCATCCTGTAGGGCAGGTCCTATGTTGACCATTCCTGGCAAAATCACACAAGAATACTCTTCTATACAGATTTGATCTAGTGTCTTCGTTGGTTGACAGGGCAAGCCATCCTCAGAGACCACTATCGAATCATCCGAAGATACATAATCGATCATAACGTTAAAAGACAGAGCTAAAGTACTCGTTAAAGCAGTTATCTCATAAAGAGAAAAATTAGGATAAATCAAGCAAAGTACTTTTTTCATACGCAACATCCTCTATTTTACCGAAAAACAGAGGCTGGGTTGCAACCTCTGGATTTCTTCTTATCATTTACTAGTTAGGCGTTTAGGCAAGTCACCATAGCGATTGCCGTAGAATGACAATCACAAGAGTGAGTATTCATTATTAACGCCTCGCTCCCCGATTTTCAAGCTCGGGATAAAATAGTCCGCTGGACTATTTTATTTTTCCGTAAACTCTCCGTCTACGACGTCATCGCCTGCGTTGCCTGTTGCTTGTGCGCCTTCTGCTCCTGCTTGTGCTTGTTGCGCTGCTGCAGCTTGTTCGTAGAGTTTCACAGCAAGTCCTTGAGCTTTTTCGTTCAAAGCTTCAAGTTTCGCTTTCATTTCGTCCAAGTTGTTATCTTCTTGGGCTTTCTTAAGCTCATCAAGGGCAGCTTGTGCAGCATCGCGTTCTGCATCGAAGCCTTTACCTTCAGTTTCCTTGATTGTCTTTTCAGTCGCAAAGATTGCTTGGTCTACTTCGTTACGAAGGTCAACTTCTTCTTTACGTTTCTTATCTGCTTCAGCGTTTGCTTCTGCATCTTTCATCATGCGGTCGATTTCTTCATCAGTCAAACCTGAGTTTGATTGGATAACAATTGTTTGTTCTTTTTGAGTTCCAAGATCTTTCGCTTTAACAGATACGATACCGTTCTTATCGATGTCGAATGTTACTTCGATTTGTGGGATACCACGAGGTGCAGCTGGGATGTCAGTCAATTGGAAGCGTCCAAGAGTCTTGTTATCTGCTGCCATTGGGCGTTCACCTTGAAGAACGTGGATATCAACGGCTGGTTGGTTGTCTGCCGCAGTTGAGAAGACTTGTGATTTAGATGTTGGAATAGTTGTGTTACGGTCGATGAGTTTTGTGAAGACTCCACCCATTGTTTCGATACCAAGTGACAATGGTGTTACGTCAAGAAGGACAACATCTTTCACATCACCAGTGATCACTCCACCTTGGATCGCAGCACCCATCGCAACTACTTCGTCAGGGTTCACTGATTTGTTTGGTTCTTTACCAGTTTCAGCTTTAACAGCTTCAACAACCGCAGGGATACGAGTTGAACCACCGACAAGGATGACTTCGTCGATTTCTGACAAGCTCAAGCCTGCATCAGAAAGAGCTTGACGAACTGGAACTTTAGTACGTTCAACAAGGTCACGAGTCAAGTCGTCAAATTTTGCACGAGTCAAAGTCATTTCCAAGTGAAGAGGTCCAGCTTCACCAGCAGTGATAAATGGCAAGCTGATTTGTGTTGAAGTCACACCAGAAAGGTCTTTCTTCGCTTTTTCTGCTGCGTCTTTCAAACGTTGAAGGGCCATCTTGTCTGTTGACAAATCAATGCCGTTTTCTTTCTTGAATTCTGCTACCAAGTGGTCGATGATTTTTTGGTCAAAGTCGTCACCACCGAGTTTGTTATCCCCTGCAGTTGCCAATACATCAAAGACACCGTCACCCAATTCAAGGATAGATACGTCGAATGTACCTCCACCAAGGTCGAATACCAAGATTTTTTCTTCTTTATCAGTCTTGTCCAAACCGTAAGCAAGGGCTGCTGCAGTTGGTTCGTTGACGATACGTTCTACTTCAAGACCAGCGATTTTACCAGCGTCTTTAGTTGCTTGACGTTGTGCATCGTTAAAGTAAGCTGGAACTGTGATAACAGCCTTCGTTACTTTTTCACCAAGGTATTCTTCAGCGTAACCTTTCAAGTATTGAAGGATCATTGCTGAGATTTCTTGTGGAGTGTACTCTTTGCCGTTAGCAGAAACTTTTTCAGAAGTACCCATCTTAGATTTGATAGAGATCACTGTATCTGGGTTTGTAACTGCTTGACGTTTTGCAGCGTCACCAACGATGATTTCACCGTTTTTGAAAGAAACTACAGATGGAGTTGTGCGGTTTCCTTCTGGGTTTGCGATGATCTTGCTTTCAGTTCCTTCAAGAACTGCTACTGCTGAGTTTGTTGTACCTAAGTCAATACCGATAATTTTAGACATGTGTTTTTCTCCTTGTTGATTTTTTCTTCTTTTTTGATATTTCCCTTAAGTGGTGGGGACGTGAGCAACTCCCTTCGGGATTTCATCACTTATTTTTGAGCCTACTGTCTCAAAAATCCCCTATTTCAGTAGTACAAGCTACTGAAACTTTCACCACGGCGGGAAATATCTTCCTTGCAAGCCTCCGGCTTGCATCTTATCTTTCTTTCATAGTTTAGTGTCGTTTCGGACAAGATATCCTAGTTGTAGACAACTACCATAGCCGGTCTTAGGATGCGGTCATGGAGTTTGTAGCCTTTTTGGAAGACTTGTGCGATAGTGTCTGCTGGATGTTCGTCATCAGCTGGGACTGTTTGAATAGCCATATGATAGTTATGGTCAAATTCTCCGTCCGCTGCGATTTCTTCAATCCCTTCTTCTTTCAGGGCGTGAATCAAGCTTTCTTGGACCATTTCCAAGCCCTTCTTCACATCATCTGTCAATCCTTCGACGGCAAGGGCACGTTCGAGGTTGTCCAGTGATGGTAAGATTGCTTTCGCCAAATCTTGGCTACGGTATTTTGTAATTGTTGACGTTCTTCATTGGCACGGCGCTGAATGTTTTGCATTTCTGCATGAGCTCGAAGGTATTTGTTTTCAAATTCCTCGGCACGCGCTTGTGCTTCTTCTAACTCAGAAGGTTGGTTGCTTTCCTCTACAACTTCTTCGGTTGTCTCGGCAACTTCTTCTTTCACGTCTTCTTTTTTAATATCTTCTGTCAAGGCATACACCCCTTTCATTTGATCTTAATTTACTTCATAATGGTTGCTGTTGAGGTAACGGTAGTAATCCGTTAACTTCATGACCAGCACTCGGCCGATGACATTGACCAGGCTTATCACACGCCTGTAGTCCATCTCTACGGGACCAATCACATGCATGAGGGCCATCCCACGATAAGGAACTAAGAACTTGTGACTAATCACCGTCACATTTTTCAAGGCCTTTTCTTGGGATTCTGCAACCAGAATCTGGGTCATTTGGTCCTCTGGCATTCCCCCCTCGTAACTCCAAGGCCACATGTTGGGGATTATCCAAAAACTGATAGGTCTGAAGATCGGCATAACTCAAAGATGAAACCTTTCCTTCTACAAAGACCAATTCTTGAAACAGTTGCGAGAAGACGTAATCGAATAGATCCAAGACGTTGTCTGTCGTCTTGAAATAGCGCTGTACAATCTGTGGAATCTCCGTCCGTAAGCGGTAGTGGATATCCAAGACCGTATTTCCAATGAAACGTTCTTGAACTAGCTGATGAAAGATTTCCAAGTCACTGGTTAAGAAATTCTTTGGAATAGCAAACTGTACGGTGACAGGCTTTGATTCATCCAAGGTCAACACCGCTAAGGCATCGTGGTTGGATAATGGGACAATCTCAAAACCCGTCAAGCGCTGCCGTGTCGGCTCCACATCCTGAATCACTGCGGTGTAGCCCGTCATCTGGGCTAGTAACTTGGCCGTAGCATCCAAGATATCATCTAACTTAAAGGCTTCGAAATCGAAGGCTTTTACCACCTGGTAAACATCCTGCTCATCAATCAACTCTAAATCAAGCGAGTTCTGAACAAAATATTGGAAACCAGCTCGGCTAGGCATTCGACCACTCGAAGTATGGGCCTTTTCTAATAAGCCTTGCTTTTCGAGAGCAGCCATGTCGTTTCGGATGGTCGCACTACTGGATTGAATGACATCTTGTAGTGCTTTTGAACCGACCGGTTCGTGGGTCTTGGTAAAGATATCGACGACAAGATTGAGAATCTCATTTTGACGTTCTGTAACCATGACCTCACCTCTCTTTCATTTTTAGCACTCTAAATACTCAAGTGCTAAACCATGATTCTATTATACACCCTCTCAAAAGAAAGTCAAGAAAAAAATCCAAAAAATTAGCACTCTTTTTTCAAGAGTGCTAAAAATCATTCTTAAGACCGATATTAGGCTGAAAAAACTATAAACCTGCTTCTTTCAGCTTTTGAATATATTCTTCTAAGACCAGCTGGTGCTTGACCATATACTGGGCATTTTCTACACCGACGTAGCGGAAGTGCCAGTTTTCATAGTCTACACCCGTGATCGCATTTTTCCCTTCTGGATAACGGAGAATAAACCCATATTGTGGCGCCAAGGCAATAATTTGTTGCACTGCCTCTTCGGACAGGCCATTTGGGGCACTCATATCAATCGCAAGACCTGTCTGGTGCTCACTAGCTCCTGGAACCTGTACTTGAGCTTGTGCCTGACGCTCTGCTTCTTCATGAGAAAGACCAGTAGCTTCCAACTGTGCTACCCGCTCATTGTAAAGCTCTGTTTGCTCCTCCACACTTCGATAACCGGAAATCAAGGACTCCTCAGGAGCAACTGCCCTTGCTGCCGCTAGAAACTGTTTGGTTTGTTCTGCGATCCGACTGTCCACCTTGATTTCTTCAACATCAGCTAACTGAGGATTCAGCTCGTCTAACTTGTTATCCCGGTTGACCAAGATTAAGTTCCAATCCTTACTAGAAACTTGAGGAAGGTCTGTCATAGGTTTTTCTTCCTTTTTCTCAACCTTTTTTGGAGTAGTCGTTTCTACTTTTTTATCTTCAACAGAGCCCATATGAAGCCATTGAGGTTTCAAATAGAAAATACCCACTCCTGCTCCGATTAGACAGAGGCCTAAACAGCAGAGTACGATCCAGCTAACTTTCTTTTCTCTTTTCTTGGCAAGTTTATATTTAGTCATGATCTCCCTCTAACCATTTCGCTCCAACCTGGCGGTATGACAGATCTCCAACTGCTTCTAGTTTAAATTGGCCATCTTCATACTCAATAACAGTCACACTACCATTGTCCAAGACCAATTCTTTAAAAGCTTTTGGATCAATCAGGTAAATCAAGGTACTGATGGTCATCCCATGACTGACCACGATGGCATTCCCGCCACCCTTAGACTCGACATCTTTTGCAATTGCCGTAAAGCCATCCAAGATGCGGTCACGAAGGGTTTCCCAGGACTCTGCCCAGCCGGCTGTGTCCACTTCGACAATCCCTTCTGCCAACTCCATCAAGCTCAAATGATGGAAGTCATCAACCCGAAAGACACGTGGCAAAACGCCCAAAAAGAGTTCCCCGTCATAGGCTCCATCAAAACTTCCAAAGCACCATTCGCGGATGCGCTTATCATAACGGTAAGGAATCTTACCCGTTAACCCTAATTCTTCTAGCACAATCCCCATGGTTTGAATGGTTCGACCGGAGTCGCTGGACACCGCTTGTTGGAACTGAATCCCGGCTTCACGTAGACCAATCCCCAATTCGTGAATCCCTCGTTCCCCAGCTTCCGTCAAGGGACTATCAGACCAACCTTGGGCGCGACCAATGGTATTAAACATGGTTTTTCCATGACGGGAAATATACAATTTTGTCTTTGCCATTTTTATCCTCCTGCAATTGTTTTCTTCTTATATAATCTATCTTATTTTTTTACATCAAGTTCTTCTGAGTGGGCTGCTAACCAGTTAGCACCCAGCTTGCGGTATGACTCATCTCCGATGGTCTGGATTGAAAATTGTCCATTTTCGTATTCTACCAAGGTGACACTACCATTTTCAACCCTTGGATCCAGCTCAATCTCTGGATTCAAAATACACACAAAGGAACCAATGGTCATGCTGTGACTAACAACCAAGGCATTTCCACCACCCTTGGCTTCAACTTCCTTGGCAATCTCCTCAAAGCCATCTACAATCCGTTTTTTCAACACATCCCATGGTTCAGCCCAACCAGCTGTATCTACTTGGTAGATTCCATTCGCCAGTTCTTCCAAGGTAAGCTTCTTATAGTCTTCAATATCTAAAACCCGAGGAACAACTCCACGGAAAAGTTCCCCTCCGTAGGCACCATCAAAACTTCCAAAACACCATTCCCGGATCTTTTTGTTGAAAGTATAAGGAATCTGATCTGTGAGCCCAAGCTCGTCTAAAACAATTCCCATGGTTTGAATAGCACGACCTGAATCGCTGGAAACAGCACGGACAAAGTCCAAACCAGATTCTCTCAAACCAACCCCCAATTCACGGATGCCTTCTTCTCCTTGAGCAGTTAAAGGCGTATCCGACCAACCTTGGGCACGACCTATCGTATTAAACATGGTTTTTCCATGCCGAATAATAAACAATCTTGTTTTCGCCATGTGATCTCCTTTTACGTCCTTCTATTATATCATTTTTTATAAGGAAACTGGCAGCGATGACCTCTCGATTCACTTTCACTTCCTCAGCCAACATTAAAAGCCCTAAGCAAAAATCCTGCTCCAGGGCTTTTTTTAATTTTTAAAACTATGAACTGGGGCCGGAATTTGACCACCACGGGCAATGAAATCAGCTGAGGAAGCCTTGTTGACCTTCATTACCGGAGCAGACCCAAGAAGTCCACCGAGCTCTAACATATCGCCTTCCTTACCATAAGGAATGATCCGAACGGCTGTTGTCTTTTGGTTGATAACGCCGATAGCTGCTTCGTCGGCAATCATGGCCGCAATGGTTGTATCTGGAGTATCAGCTGGGATGGCAATCATATCTAAACCGACGGAACAGATAGCTGTCATAGCTTCCAATTTTTCCAAGTTGATATGACCGGATTGGACCGCGGCAATCATCCCCTCATCTTCTGAGACCGGAATGAAGGCACCTGACAAACCACCGACTTGGTTACAAGCCATAATGCCACCTTTTTTCACTTGGTCATTGAGCAGGGCAAGGGCTGCGGTAGTTCCATGAGTTCCGACCACTTCAAGCCCCATAGCTTCAAGGACACGGGCAACCGAATCCCCAACAGCTGGTGTTGGTGCGAGAGACAAGTCGACAATTCCAAACTCCACACCGAGACGTTCACTAGCCATTTGACCTACCAATTGGCCGACACGGGTAATCTTGAAGGCTGTCTTCTTGACTGTTTCAGCCAACACATCAAAGCTTGCACCGGGAACTTTTTCAATCGCCCGTTGGACGACACCAGGTCCTGAAACCCCAACGTTGATGACGACATCTGCTTCACCGACACCGTGGAAGGCTCCCGCCATAAAGGGATTATCTTCTACCGCATTAGCAAAGACAACGAGTTTACCTGGTCCCATTGGATCTGCTTGGGAAGCTTCTTTAATGATGCGCCCCATGTCTCGGACAGCGGTCATATTGATCCCTGTCTTAGTCGATCCAATATTGACTGAAGAACAGACAAAATCTGTCTCCGCAAGGGCACGAGGAATCGAATTAATGAGGATTTCATCCCCTTTTTGGTAGCCTTTTTGAACAAGAGCTGAGAAGCCACCGATAAAGTTGACCCCAACCTCTTTCGCCGCACGATCCAGCGCCTTGGCAAAGGGTACATAGTCTGTCGCATTGGTTGCTGCTCCGATAATGGAAATCGGAGTGACAGAAACCCGCTTGTTCACAATTGGAATACCGAGTTCTGCCGCGATCTCATCCCCCACAGCCACCAAATCTTTGGCCTTTGTCACAATCTTATTGTAGACTTTTTCTGCCGCCTTTTCGATATCCGGATCAATACAATCTAGAAGCGAAATCCCCATGGTGATAGTCCGAACATCGAAGTTCTGCTCCTCAATCATGGCAATGGTTTCTGTTACCTGTTTAATGTCCATAAATTCTCAACCCCTATCTTACAAATTGTGCATGGCATCAAAAATCGCTGCGCTTTGGATATTGATTTTCACATGAAGAGACTGACCGAATTCTTCCAACTCTGAACGAAGCTGGGTGAAATCTTTTTTCTCATCGGATGATACGACCGCCATCATGGTAAAGTATTCATCCAATACCGTTTGAGAGATATCATCGATATTGAGTCCTAATTCTGCCACTTTCGTTGCAACACCCGCTACGATTCCTTTTTGGTCTTTACCAACGACTGTAATAATTGCTTTCATTTCACTGCTCCATTCTATCTATTTGCTTCCATTGTAGCATAATCGCCTTAATTTCGCATAAATGTTTTAGAAAAGGTTCGGTTTTATAAACAAAAAACATCCAAGAAAATCCCTTGAATGTCTGTTAGTCTTTATAAATCAACGATGGCTAAAGCGATTTTTCTTAAGGTGGTGGCTGAGGAAACACAGCTGTTAGACAAGAAAACGCCAATAGATATAATTGAAGATGAAGATCCAGATTGGTTTCCAAAAAGTGAGAAAATTGCTAAAGGCATGCAAGAAGATGGGCAACCGGATATCTTTGTGTTTCTTGTAGACAGATGCTAAGAAGAGTCCTGAACAGAAATAAAGAGAAAAGGTTACAGGGTCCCGATATTGATAGATCAAATGAAAGACCGCAAAGAGAAAGCCCGAAAGCAAAACATCTAGATGAAACTTGCTTTCTTTAAAGAAGACATTCATCAGATAGCCTCTAAAAATAAATTCTTCGATCATGGGAGATGTAACAGTTGCTAGGACAAAAAACAGAGTACCCGAAATACCAGGGCCATTTAAATAAATGGAGGATGGAAATTTGGTTTGATGAACGACAGGAACCAGCAAATCCTGAAAAGTTTGCAACACCCATCTTTCAACAAGAACCACAAGAGCACCAGAGCAAAATACCCCAGATAGTGCCACTTCCATTTCCGTATATTTGAACGGACGACTATCTTCTGTCTTTTGAACCACAATAAAATGCTAATGAGAAGCAAAGAGTAGAGAATCAAATAGATGAAATAAAGAAAACTTACATCACCATTGAAAACTCCAGTTAGGTAGATACCAAGGCCATCAATCCCAAAAACAAATAGATATAACAGGAACAGTAAAGCGACTCCATGTTTGGCATATTTCATATCATCCTCCACCAATAAAAGAATTTTTAGCCGATACTCATTAAATTGCGAAGAAACTTCGCATTTCAAGTGGCCTAATCATCTTACGGAAATATTCCCAGCCATTCGGACCACCTGAAACTGGGGGTGGTCCCATATATATAGTATTAAAAATCGCACCACCTGCTACTGTTGAAAGAAAATCGCTATCTAAACCATCAAATTGTTCCAAAATCTTTGTATTCACTATGAATACCTCCTTATATTTATTAGATTAAAAAATATTGTCTAGTTGCGACTTTGACAATTTTAGTATAGCACACGAAAAAATCTTTAAATCATCAAACTCCTAAATTGTACCTTTTTGAACAGAAAGTGGCATCTTCTTTTGTTATTTACTCCGCTTTGATAGGAGAAAACAACCGTTTAGATTTTCTAGCCTGACGATTCTACAATATATTATCCCTTAATCATCTGGACGATTTTGCTTTGAAGTAGCTGAAAACTGAAGTTTTTTCAATTAAAGAACAAGGCAAGGACCTATTCATCCCTCTTTTTCACGATATCGTAAGGACTCACTCCAACTTTCAGAATACCGTAGCGAATATTTGACTTTCCATTCCAGAGGGTATATACTTATATTAATCTGAACTAAATAGTTTTAATTTTTTAAATGAACTGTCTTGAATTCAGATTAAAAAACTATTTACTTAACGGAGGTGACGCTATGTCATTAGAAGATAAATTAAACCAAGTTAAAGGTTCTGTTAAAGAAGGTCTCGGTAAAGTAACCGGCGACACAAAAACAGAAGCTGAAGGCGTTGCTGAAAAAGTTGCATCAAAAGCTAAAGAAGTTGCTGAAGATGCAAAAGAAGCTGTTGAAGGAGCTATCAACGGTGTGAAAAACATCCTTCACAAAGACGATAAATAATCCTTAACGTTCTAAAACCACCCTATTTTCTACAGTCCTATTTGACTAGGGAAGATGGGGTGGTTTTTTGTTTGTCATTCATTTGGTGAACTACATATCAGGAAATCATGACCACCCGTCAAACGGGTGGTTTGTACCCGGGCTATAAGCCCAGATAACCAGCCAGCGCCTAAAGACGCTGCCTTTCACTTTGTTCAAGCCTTATTACTCTTGACTCGTCACTTGCCTCTTAAAGAGGCTTGAGTATTATTTACCACTATCCCTAAAGGGATCCTCATATTCTTTTACACTTAATTTATCTAATGCTATATCATGCTTTTCCTGTTCCTGAATGTATTTCTTTATTGTGGCTTCATTAAGTCCAACTGTACTCACATAATATCCCTCTGCCCAAAAATGTCGATTCCCAAACTTATATTTAAGATTGGCGTGTTTATCGAACATCATTAGAGCACTGTTACCTTTTAAATATCCCATGAAACTTGCAACGCTAATTCTAGGTGGAATGCTCACTAACATATGAACATTATCCGGCATTAAATGGCCTTCAATAATCTCAACACCTTTATAACTACATAATCGATGGAATATTTCTCCCAAACTGCTTCTATATTGATTATAGATCACTTTTCGTCTATACTTAGGGGTGAACACAATATGATATTTACACATCCATTTTGTGTGTGATAAACTATGTGCTTTTTGGGCCATATTTTTCTCCTTTCGCTTTACAATTGGCTTGAACACCTTAATTGTATCGCGTTTGGAGTTTTTGGGTATAACCTTCGATGCGCACCCGCATAGCGGGTGGTTCTTTTGTCTCGCACCTAACGGAGCGAGACGGACTGAAGGTCACATAATAGAAAAAAACACCTTGCAAACTGCAAAGTGTTTTCGTTTGTATTCTGCGTTCCAGTAACGAATTAACGTTTAGAGAACTGGCTAGCTTTACGAGCTTTTTTAAGACCTGGTTTGACACAGTTTGATTTCAAGTAAGCTATAAATAGCTTTACATCAAATTTTAACAGACTTGTACTACTTTTTTATTTCAAAAAAATTGAATAAGTTTGTTTGAAATAGGGAAATTTATTATTCCTATAAAGAGCCATCTAAATATTTACTTAGCCGATCATTGATAAAATTGGTTGCTACACTTTTAATTACTTCCAAAGTCATAGGCAAAGTACTCTGTACAAGATTTAAAGTTAGAATTTCACGGAGTGATATCAAACCTAAATCTTAGGTTATAAATTGGATATTTGATAAAACATTCTTTCTGATTATTGGAAAATTCATTTTTCAAATATATAATTTGCTTGTTCCTTATATCCTAATATACAAGCTACAGCAAATCGAATTTCAACTTTACTGTGATTCATTAAAGAAAAAAGATAGTTATTATCTTCAGATGTTAATTACTTGTATTACAATCGGAACTTAAAGAAAAAAATGAACAAATCGCGAATTTGCAAGAGTTGTTGAAGAACCAGCAGATATTAACTCTTGATTTGTCACGAGAAAACAAAGAAAAAACTCTTCTTTTAGAGCACAAGAAATGGTGGCAATTCTGGAAGTGACCTCGTTATTCGATACAAGCTAGCTTATTTTCTACTGAATATGCTTTTTTGACTATAAGAAAACACCCCTGTTTCTAGCTTATCAGATCTCAACAGGGGTGTTTTCTTATGTCTCATTTTATGGGTGCAGTGGCTATTTACATGTTAAATTTTTTGTGTGAAGATATATCAAAACTTTTTAAACCAATTCTTGATATACTCTAAGCATATATCCAGTAAGAATTTGATAAATAATAATACAATTCCAATCTTCACAAACATGTAATATTTAAATGTGTCATCAAATTCATGCACACGGATCGGAAAGGTGAAGATATTAGACGGATTGATAAGAAAATATAGTGAGATACAAATAGATAAAACCAACGCCACTATAAAAATTTTTTTATGTATTTGCATTTTTTACCCTACCCTCCTAACAATCTGTATTCAAAATGAGACGGGACTTTTATTTTATAATAGTTACGTGTTCTTCCTCCAACAACATTATCCTTTACTCGATACCCAGTTTCCACTCTATATACTACTCTAGCTGCCATATAATATTACCCTTTTGGTACATTTAAAGTATATCCAACCGAAGATGATATACTTCGCCCTGTTGATATTGTTGGAATACCACTAATACTACCTGAGACAGACTCATATTGTGTTATAGACCTTGAAGAAGATATAGAACCAGGACCATACAGACTTGCCGACACTCTTTCCCATCCACCACGCTCATAGTAGTAGCTAACATTTTCTTTTCTGTAACCTCCAAAGTAATAGTGTTCAAACGGAGTAATTTCTGGTTTGTCCTTCAAGTCTGCGTAGGCTGTATTTCCTGTGCTAATTATAAAAGGGGATAAAAACGTTGTAAATAGTAATATTTTAGTAAAAAATCTTTTAACTTTCATGTTCATATTCCTTTCTTGTTTTACAACATTAAATACCAATCAACAATTTTATATAGCCTGATTAATTATTTTAACCCCCTTTCTAACAGGCTATTTTTATAGTTTTCTACACCTTAATCGTATACCAATTTTAAAATAATTCAAGTCTGTTTTTTTCTAATAATTTTTTTATGGTATAATAATAAAGTTGGAGTGATAAATAAAAAAACTCAGAAACTATCTCAACAAACTCTATAAATTAGATGCGATAAAAAAATTCTATTCTGCTCATTTTTTTAACTATTCGGTAAAATTTTCGAAATTTTGATACCGAATAGTTAATTTTTTTGCATAAAATGTTAAAAAATTATGCTGAGATAGCCATTCTGAGCTGATTTCAGTTTAGAGGGCGGACAATCTATCGCTAAAAAACCTTACAGCCCCAACGGTTGGGGATGTTTTTTTGCTTATTGTTCAACTTTCCGAAAAAGACCAATTTTTCGGAAAGTTGTATGTTGTACCAAAATCGTCTCTACCACAACATATAGAAAAATAAGTAAACAGTCCCAAATTTTTAAAAAACGTATACTCTTTTACTATCAATGTTTTTGGCCATATACAGATTAAAAATCACTACTCAAAAACACTACATGATGTGAAATTAAGCCTGATTTTTTCTCAAAGAATTTTATAAGTGTTACTTTTTTTAAAATCATTTGTTATACTTGTGATCATGTCCACAGTGTCCGCAGTGATTATGGGACGAATATTTGTTGTCATTTGTTGTTGTTCCTGAGAAAGATTTTGACGACTTGTCCCGCAGGGCTGACAGAGGGCTGTTGTTGCAGTTGTTAAAGGATTTTAAAGAGAATATCCTTGGTTTAGGAATTGTGAAGCGTCTGAGGGCTACTATTGCTAAATTGAAGGAAGAATTGGCTGATTTGATGAGAACAAATGATCGTTTGACGAAAGACTTGCAGTATGTGATTGAAGATCGAAACAAATACAAATATCAGTTGCAAGATCAAGAGTACTATCTGACAGATGAAGAACGTAGCACTCCGCCAAAAATGCCTGCACAGTCTTGACATCTTCTGAACTACCGCCTTGGTCAATATCGCAGATATGCTGGAGCCCATATTTTTCGATAATCAAGGCAGTCGCTCCGCAGAAGGTCCGGCCGTGTTTAACAGAGTCACCATTGTTAACAAAACCTTTAATCAGCCCAGGATGTTTCTTAATAAAGCGTTTGGTAGACCACGGAATTTTCCCAGCACCAGCATTTCGAGTAATGAGAATACAGGGCTCTTCCAGTTTCTCCTTGATGCTCTGGGTCGGATAGCCCAGTGATTCTGCAAATCGTTTTCCAATACCAGTATTTGAATCATAAACTACAATCATCTTCATCACCTACTTTCTTAAAAAAAGAATAGCAAACCAAGCCGCAAAGCCTAAAACCACAACATCAGAGATGAGCATAAGCATAAACTCTAAATCTGGCATCATGTGAATGTAAATCAGCAATGACAAAGTTGTCAAAGCCAGTGCTATCAGCTTAGCAACTGCCGGCAAGCCCGGAATCAAAGCAGCTCCGATTAGGACAATGATGAGACCTCCGACTAAAAATGACTGAAAATCCACACTTAAACTAAAACCAACTGTCGCACCGCCGTAGCCAATGGTCAAAAGACCAATTGCGACCAGACAGATACCCAAAATAGCCATTCCACTCATAGCAAATCCTCCTTGCTTATTCATTCTTTTCCTCACTTTCTATTTTTGAATAAACGCTTCCAAATATTCATTCAAAGCTTTTTAAAAAATAATTCACTTTATACTTATGCAATCACATTTCTTCCCATTCCTATTCGGACTACATAAGCCATCACCTCCTTTGTTCGTGAATGAATGGTTATATGAATTCATTCACGTCTACTTCCAAGAAAAGGAATTTCCTCTATTTGGAAAAAATTCCCTTAACAAAATATTTCACTAAAGTCTCAAGACTATCGAAGTAGCCTGAAAACTCCTGCTCTGTGACATGCATGTCTATGTAAAAAAATCAAGTCATAAACCTTCATGATCTCAGCTATTTTTCTCCTGCGAAAAGCCCTCTTCCTGCAAGCGCTGGCTGAAGGTCTGAATCAGAAACTGATGAAAGGCATTGGATGCTCGTCCGGAATCCTGATTATAGTAATCGTGCAGAATCTGGGAAATGCCTGGCTTGTTCCACTCAGCCAGAATTTTTATTGGGTGAAATCAATTCAAAAGTGACTGCAAAAAGCTGTTCAACGATTGTCTCGGGCTCGCCCCGCCAGTCTACGCGTTGCATGATTCCCTCACGTATACGGCTATTTTCAGCTACATAAACCTCCAAGAAGATAGCTTCCTTGGACTCATAATACTTGTAAAAGGATCCGACAGCCATACGGCTTCTCTTAGCAATATCAGAAATTCCAGTCGCCTTTATAGCCTTTTTTTCTGCAAATACTTCTCTAGTCATGACCAAGAGCTCATTTTTTTATCCATTTCCATGCCTCTTTTTATGAATGAATCAATCTGTATATTCATTCACATTATAACACATTCTTGCCATTTGTCAAGCATTTATGCCATACTATACAAAATAGATAGTTTGCTAATCAAATTATTTTTTTAGATTATATTTTGGAGGTTGAGCTATGCTCAAGGAAAGACGAAACCAGGGTACCATCCCCCTACTGGTAATTACTTTTTATTTTTTTCTAAGAATTTTTTTCAACTGTATCAAGGAGTTTGATATAGGTAAGATTTACAATAAACATAAGCGACTCCTTTAAAATAAATGATAAATAGATTATAATACTTTACAAACTACCTGAATAGTAGGCACATTTTTGTAAGGAAAAAAATGCTAACAAATAAAAATTGGAATTGTAGTATGTCCCAAGTTTTGGATGTAGTTGATGGCAAGACGGGCTGGAACATCATTAAATGCTATTTCAAAAGCACTTACTCATAGTGACATCCAAATAACAAAGACTTATGTCAATACTACTTAAACAGTAAATCAAACAGCAGGAGAAATAGCCTTTAGAAGTCTCAAAAAGCAATAGGGTGAACTTGGGGTGAATTTTGGGGTGAACTTTAGTTTTTTGAACAAAAAAAGACATCCAAGAGAAAATT
>BNJU01005350.1_pt1 | contig 36300 bp, 46 predicted proteins | sample 8539281 | NCBI WGS metagenome assembly BNJU01 (sample SAMD00202456, study PRJDB9452) | human saliva metagenome | isolation source: human saliva | place: Japan
GTCTGAATCGCGTATACCGCGCGCCCTCCGGGGCGTCGCATCGGAGGTCGTCAACAGAGTGTCGTCCCGATTGATGTCCACATCGTGCCGCTCGGCAAGATCCCCACATAAGCGCCGTCGAAGGCAACATCACTTTCATTGACGAAGTCCTCGAAGGCTCAAGCTCATTTCCATCTAGAACCACGTTTATCAGGAAACTAATCAGATCAGCGACTCGCTGAATACCTTTCGTCTCGCCGTCTCAGCATATCCACCAGTCTTTCAGCCACTCGCTCGCTGCGTGACCGCGACATTCTCGAGAACGAAGGGACACAACGAGAACTCCCTCATCTCTCAGTGTTCTCCACACAAGCACCACCGGAATAACATTAGCCCTCGACAACACCTCAGGACGTGCCACCAATCTCCCAAAGAACGAATAGTATCCTCGTGACTGCATGGCACCACCAACAATGTACTGACGACCGCAGGGAGCCCACTATGCCATCAAGCCAGGTCGGTTCCACACCAAACCCCCGGACCTCACCCAGAATTTCTGGCAGGCATTCACAACCACAGCCACACCACTCACCAGCACACTCCCACCCCAATAGAATCATGGAAATTGGAAACATGACCCGAAGCTCGGTCCGCCCAAGATCATGAGCAGTAAGCGATCACCACAACGAGACTGGAAGGCAGTCCTGACATGACAGCAATGAAGGCAAGGCTCCAAATCTGCACCTGCCACCTATTGCTACTCCTCCCCACCATGAGACACCACGCCATAGCAACCACATCAAGCGAAACGCCGTGATAATACGCACGTTTGCATCTTCTATATGCAGTGAGGAGGTTTGGAGTATCGCCACCGACGGAAATGGTAGATCTCGTCCTCATCAATGCAGTGAATAGTTGCAGCAAACACATTATGTCGCCGACATGGAAGGATGCCATCGCTACATCCGCGCCGGGCTGAAGTTTCAGCAGCACGTCGTCTAAAATACGCAGAGCGCCATGCCGCAATCACATAGCCGCTCACATACAGTAACAGAGATGCCATCAACTCCCTTCGTTATCTCACCATCCTGCAGCCAGTCAACATGACGCCCTCCCTCTTCCTTCCCTCGGCAACCCACAAGCTCGTTCCATATATTGCCAACTCCATCACCGGAACTATCGCCAAAATGATTTGAGATAAGATTATCGCGAAAACCCACTAACAACACTCCCGAACCCCCACCCTCTGAGCGTTGCAGTCCTCAACCAAACACAACCAACACCACACCCCCTCTCAGCGTCGCCACTGGCGTCGAGAAGAGGATGAGTATCACGAGAACTATTGAAATGATCACGAGAGCAGAGACCGCAGGAGGGATTTGCCACCCTTAACGTGTAGTTACTAACACAATTCCTCCTTCGACTCCATCTCGCGTAGTGACTCCAATCGCACATCACGCCGCTCTCATAAATCAATCTCCCTCACTTAGAGCACGAGTCACGCACCGTGCGCTGGAAATCTCGCACTTGGACGCCTCCACAGCGGAAGCAGCCGATCGCCCATCGATCTCCGCAACACGTACTCCTTGACCTGAAACCTCATCACTTCTGCATCCGTCGAAGGTTTGCTCTGAAACTATCCACTCCTCATAGCACCCGAAGAATCCTCCTCACCAGCCGCTCAGGGACGAACTGACCTTCCTCGTGCGACTCTCAGCATAACAAGTACGTCATCGACCGCTAGGATCAGGACGTTCCGGGACGCGGAGTCCTTGACAGCGAGGTGTCAGGAGGTCCCGTGGAGTCAATCAGTCCCTCTGCGACGACGGCGATCGGACACAGGAGCGGGCACGGCTACCGCCCCGCCCCAGGCCCTGGTGCTGAGAGCGACCGCGGCACTCAACGCAGTGACGATCCACCGGCTCGGGGCCGTCTATGTCCCGCCGGCCACCGGTCGGGCCGGCGCCGTCGCACTCCGCCCCACCGCAGGAGGCGAGCCCCACGCCGCAACGGGAGCACCGATGCGGTGTCGACACGGCCCTGACCACGCTGCGCGCACTGGGGCTACGTGCTCTCCACGCCGGCCCGGGAGGCCCTCATCCTCCTGAGGCACGCCTGGGCACTGGTCAATGCCGCAGCCCGCCTCACCTCCGGCGCCCGACCGCCGAGTACCGCCCATTCTACCCCTGACTTCCCCGTCCAGGTCCGCGACGCCTCCGAGGCCACGCTGCTGGTCAATGCCGCCCTGCACTACCCTAGGGCGACGTCGTCGGGGCCAGGATCCTGCCCGCCTACTGGCCCAGCCCCCCGCGAGCCCCTGCCGGAGGACGACAGCGTCCTCACTGAGCTGGACCTGGCCACAGAGCAGGACCTGGAGCGGATCGTGGTCGACCTCTTCGCCCAGGCGACCCCTTCAGCGCCCAGGACCGCGCGGACCTGACGGCTCTGCGCGATCACGGTCCCAGTCGGGCACCGCACGTCGCCGTCAAGGAGAACCTCGCCGTCCTCACCGTCACCTTCCCCGGCCTGGACTTCTCCGCCTCCTACCGCACCGTCACCGACGTGCTGCGCCTGGCGGTCGCCATGGCGGGCGGCGACGTCTCCTGGCCGAGCCGTGCCGGTTCCCTCCTTCTCCCGCGCGCAACGGCGCTGGCTGCTGACTGCTCGACGCTGTCGGACAGAACCAGGAAGCCGGGACAGTGCGGAGGAGATGGCTCGGCGCTCAGAACGGTGGAAGCGACTGGCCCGCCACCTGCGGGTCGGCGACTCACGCGCGCCGCTTCCCACGCGCCGCCGAGCTCCTGCGCCAGGTCGCCTCGGGAACGCCGAACCGGGGTTCGGCTCCCTCGCCTGGAGGAGGCGCTCGCACGCCGCGACGTCGAGGGCACCCTCCACCTGCTGGTCACTCGCCCCGGGGTCTTCGCCCGCCGCCTCAACCACCTGCTGCGGCTGTGCAGGGGACGACGCCACCCGCGAGCGCGTGGTCGCCGAGTTCGCGCGAATCGCGCCCAAGGTCTCCCTTCCCGTGCTGATCCGCCTGTGGGAGTACTTCTCCTCCCCGGGCCGGACACGCTGCCCTGGCGGGTCGTCACCATCAAGTCGGGCACGAGCATCAAGACGACGCTCATCCCGTCCACCCGCCACCCCGGCCGCGCCGACACCGTGGTGGTTCGCACCGTCGAGGAGGCCCTGCGCATGCGGGCGAGCCTCGGGCGGATCACCATCGACCAGCAGCTTTACGAGGGTTACACGGTGCCGTTGGGGCAGCGCTCGGCCTCACCGGGCCTGCGCACGGCGGGGCGAGGCACCCGACTGCCCCTGCCCGAGGGCGAGACGATCCGCTTCTTCCTGCACTGGCGTGATCTGCCCGAGGCCCCGAGGAGCTCTGCCTCCGCAAGCAGCCGGGGGACCCGTGTGGACCTGGACCCTGTCGGCCTTCTTCGTGTCCGAGGATCTCACTCGCACCGAGCAGATCGCCTACTACAACCTGCGCTCGACCGCGGCCGTGCACTCCGGCGACCTCACCTCCGCACCCGACGGGCAGCTGAGTTCATCGACGTCACCCTCCCCGAGGCGCTGAGGCAGGGCTGGCGCTACGTCGTCATGACGGTCCACCCTCTCCCACCACCCCTGAGCGAGGTGCCCGAGTGCTGGGCAGGAGCGATGGCCCGCGGCGCGGACCCCGCAGCGCGGCGAGGTCTTTGAGGCATCCACCGTCATGCAGCGCCTCGACCTGACCTCACCCGGATTCAACGCGACCCCGTTCGTCATCGATCTCGCCAAACGCCGGCTCATCTGGTGGGACCTGGCCGTGGGCGTGGGCGAGCACCAGGTGGCGAACCTGGACCGCAGCACCAACCGAGTCCTGGCGCACCTGCTTGACCTGTTGGAGGGCCGGCGCATGCCGCTGGCGCACCTGCTCGCCCTGCTGGCCGACGCCGTCGTCGAGGACCCCGATGCAGCCCGGCTGGTCTTCGGCGAAGGCGGGATCATGCCGTGGCAGACCGAGCGGATCCTGGCCCTGCTTGCACCTGCGGAGGCGGCAGCAGAAGAGACGACGGAGAAGCGGATCGGGGACGCAGCTACGGCGACAGACACGGAGCGGTCTGGGTAGCCTGGTCCGTGTCCGGCCATGAGGGTGCTTCCTTCTGCTCTTTCACAGCATCCCAGCGCCGTCGCTCTCCGGACGCAGCCGGGCGGGACCACCAGTGGCCCCGCCCGGTTCAGCATTCTCCTCGCGCTCACAACATCATCAACGAGACACGAAGGGCAACAGGACCGACTCCTTAACTACTTCGGCAAGTCCTTTCTTCTTTTTCTTCGCCAACTTCACAAAGAATCGCTCGATCGCCTCCCGTTCACCACTAGAACAGTTATCCCCAGAACGACACTGGAACTTCAATTCATAAACCCAGATCGGCACCAGAGTTGATTTAAGGCAGTCGAATCTCCCCCACAAAAAACGCGCTCCTGATGCAGCCACCGAGAGTAGAACGATCAAGAAGAGCGTCACTATCACAGCAAAAAGCGGCGCCTAAATTTCTCCACAAAGAAGATCTCGTCGTAATATCAATGGACTCGACCTCCACCAATAATCCTTGAATGAGCACCAAAGGCAACGAGGCCCAGTACACAACGACAGGAATTCCTGAGCCCTTCCATCTCCTATAACCAGCCGCAATCGACAAAAGCGTCGCGGAAATTACCACACAACCCACAGTGAACTGCAATCGTATCCCCCGGTGAGCGCCAGAGCAGTACTTTTCTATAAAGGCCGCCACTATCAAAACCGCCAACAAAGACAGCAATACAACAACAATTCTCCACCTCTTCACCTTAGATCCTAAAGAGAGTTCCCCATTTTCAACCTCCCTCTTGGCCTCCTTCAACCCTTCCGGCCACATTTCCGCAATATAAAACAATCGAGCCAGCGACCTCCAGTAGTCATCAATCACAGCAACCCCAGTCGTAGGTACCATGATTAACACCACAGACGACACGGCATGCACGCCCCATGCGACCAGTAAAAGCAACACACCTCCAGCGCTCACATCATGGAGAACACATATGGCAACCCCAAGAACGATAGTGCCTGAAATTCCGACCAGACCGAACGAGGTCGCGAAATAACGACTCTCCATAGAGGAGACCCGCCTCATTTCACCCAACCATCGCTTACCCATCTTCTTCGGAGTTGCACGCCAATGCCCAGGCTGAAACTGCGCCATAGCGACAACTAAGGCTGATACTCCTAGCTGAGAGCCAAACAATATGGGCAGTAATTCAGACCTAGATCTTGAAATTTGATTAGCAAGAGAGTAAAACGACCCTGAACACTACCAAATGGCATCAGAGCCATCGCCACAGTCGTCGCAAGGAGCACAGGAAGAGCGACACAGATCACCCATGCACCAACCCCCGGTAGTCTACTGTCTTTCGAGTCATCATTCAACCAATACTTCATGAGAGAATTTTTGCAATCACTGCACCGAGAGTCAAGACACCGCCCTAGACACCCACCCCACACTATCAATAGCACCCCAAGACCTTAACAGCCCCAGGGTCCCTATATTCATCTGAAAATGCCACAATAGATCTTTTTCAGATTAACCACCTCTCCGCATATCCGGATGAAGCAATCACACCTTTCATCCCCACACGATTAAGCCCAAGGTCTTTTCGGAACATCCTGACGCTCCGGACCCACACTTGAGAAACATGCCCCTGCCCCTCAGGCTCCTGTGTTCAGGAACCACCGCCCCTTCTCTGGCTCCGCAGGGCATCTTCAACTCGGGCCTGATGGTGCTCGCTCGACGTTGACTCGAGTGCGTTTCCTTCCTGGAGTGGCTTATTCTACGAGGGTGGGACTGTACTGACCGTGGGTTGTGTCTACTGCACGAACCCCCGACCCCCATGGAGTACACCCGCCCTCTTCCAGTAGCACCCCACCCTCGTGCATTGGCGTCCTGATAACACCGGAAGCCACCGAGACGCCAAGAGGGCGAGCAACGGCTCGCGCCCGCTCACCTCGCCCAGCCGTCACCTTGCGTTGCCGCGACACCCAGAGCTTTTCAGAAGTCATGCGACAACACAACGCGGATCAGAACGTGGTGAGCAGGAAACGCGCACCGTGCGGGTCGGCCACCCTCAACCATGCGCCCGAACGTGAAGTCGATGGGCTCGACGATGACGGCTCCCCTGAGCTCGCGCACGCGCGGGCTGCGGCGTCGGCGTCCTCAACCCCGAAGTAGATGCGCCAGCGCGAAGGGATCTCCTCTCCGAAGTAGCCGGCCCGGCCGACGCCGCTGACCGATCTGCCCCCGACGACGCTCGTGTAGAAGTCCTGCTCCTGGTCGGCGATGGTCAGCCGGCGGGTGGGCCACCCGGCGGCCTCCCGGTAGAAGCGCTCGGACACCTCCAGATCGCCGGCCAGGACGTCGAACCACACCGGCATCCCCGCCTGGTAGGGGTAGGGACCCCCGCAGTCCTCATCCTCCAGGAGCCCGACGACGTTACCGTCGGGATCGGAGGCGAGGGCGTAGGCCATGGTCTCAGTGACGCGAGTGGGCTCCACAACGACATTCCCTCCGGCCCTCTCAACGGCTCCGGCGGCGGTGCGGACGTCGTCGACCATGAAGCTCACCCGCCAGCCGGGGTCCCCGTGCGCCTCCTCGGCGGGCTCGAAGGAACCGATGAGCCGACCGTCGTGATGCACCTCGGTGGTCAGCGGCTCGCCCGGTTCGGCAGGGGTGATCTCCCAGCCGAGAAGGTTCCGGTAGAACGCGGCCGAGGCGTCAATGTCCGGTGTGTACAACTCGATCCAGCAGGGAAAGCCGGCAAGGCGCTCGGCGGGCAGGGCGGTGGCGGTGGCGTCGGTCATCAGAGGCTCCTTACGTGTGCATGTCGAGGGACGTCCTGACGTTCTATGACGGTAGACCGACCGGTACGCCGCGAACGACTCCGATCCTGCTGTCCTGACCGGCGGTGCCGAGGACGAGCCTCAGACCACCATCGCAGCCAGCGCCACGAGGACCGCGGGATCCCAGGGGAGGGCGGCGCGGACCGGAAGGGTGACGGAGCCGGCGACTGGAGTCTCGGGGACACGCAGCCGCGCCACGAGAGGGCTCGCGGGGGCCAGGTGCTCGTGGACGCTGGCGCCGTCGGGGAGGATGGTGGCAAGGATCCAGGGGGCTCCCGGCACCACGGGCAGCTCGACCTCATCGATGTGTCGACGCAGTGTCCCGGTGACCGGCAGCCCGCTGGGAACCGGCCGGGGAAAGGTCCCGACCCACTGATAGGGGGCAGGTCCGAGCACGCGGCGCATCTCCTCAGGGACCTGCGGACGGACGCGGATCCTCCCCGCCGCCGGCACCAGGAGGCTCACGGCCGGCAGGGTTCGTTCGGCGATCCGGTCGGCGATACGGCGCAGGGCGCCGGGCGGGGTTCCGACGTCGCGCAGAAAGCGGCGGCTGAAGGTGCCCACCGAGGTGTAGCCGACCTCGTGACAGGTCTCGGCCACGCCCAGGCGGTGGGTGACGAGGAGGTGCTTGGCCTCGTGCAGTCGCCAAGCAGCCAGGTAGTCCATGGGCGAGGTGCCGACGGCGGCTGTGAAGACCCGAGTGAGGTGGGATGGGCTGTAGGCGAGGTGTGTCGAGAGGTCCCCGATGGTGACACGATCGCGGAAATGGATGCGCAGGTACCGAGTGGCTCGCAGCGCCAGATCGGCGGTGGCCTCGTCGAGCGGCTGACCCGCCTGTGCGCCGTCGGCGGCTGTGACCGAGCGGGAGGGGCCCGGCGACATGAGCCCGTCAGGTGGGTACTGGCGCATGACAATACGTTACACAGTGGTGATCTCCGAAACGACGACTCGCGTCATGGGTACGGAACATCTGCACATCCCGCGCATGGTGAAGAAGCCGGGGCCTCCCGCGTCGAGGGATCCACCAGCTGATACGCCGAAACAAGCCGCTCTGCAGGAAGCCTGACTTGCTACGCTACGACGACAACTGAAGCACACCCAGAAAACGGATCGATGTCGACTCCCCAGAATCAGCCCCCATACCAGCAGCCGTACCAGCCTCCCTATCAGGCTGTGCCTCCTTACGGACAGCAGCGCCCTCGTCCCACCCACGCGGGGAAGCTGGTTGCAGCGATCATCCTGTTCATCACCGGCCCATTACTGGGAGCGTTCATCGCGGGAATCGGTTCCGTCATCGTCGCCGCCAGCATCGCCACCAGTGGAGACGTCATCACCAACGGACAGCAGGTCACCCTGAGCAGCAACGAGGAACGGACCCTCTACGTACCGGAGGACGCCATCGTCAGCACCTGCACCGTCACCGCCCCTGACGGCAAGGAGGTCCCCGTCTCCCGCAGCACCGGATCGCATATCTCCAACAACAACGGCAGCTACGAATCCGCCCTGACATTCAAAACCGCGAAAGCGGGAAATTACCGCGTCTCATGCGACGACCTGAGTGACACCGATACGGTCCTCGTGGGCGCCGGGCTCACCTTCCGCCCATTCATGTGGCCGCTCGTAGCAGGGATCTGCGCCGGCGCGGTCTGCTGGATCATTGCAGCCGTCCTCCTCATCCGACGCCACCGGGCCCTCGCCGCGCAGACTCAAGCGGGCTGACCCCGACGCGGAACCGCTAAACCGATGCCTCGTTCGAGGATCTCGCGCTCTTTCTGCATGTCCGCATCCGGAACGGGAATATAGCGGCCGGTTTCTCGGGTGGCACCATGCGCGATGCCCCAGAGCCAGATCGCCTCGCATCTGGCGATCAGCTGCTCCTGCCGTTGCCGAAAGCTCCCCCACGTGACGCCGGCACCGTCCAGGGCGAAATATCGTCCCGTTGGCATACACGATGAAGATCCGGTCCCCGGCGACGAACAGTCCGGAGCGGGACTCCGGCCAAGCGCAGGGCCTCCTCCCGGCACGAATTCCTCGGTCATCCACGACGACTCGCTGGAAGCATCCATAGATCTTGTATAAGGGGTAGACCATTAACACGGGAGCAAGAACAAGAAACAGCACCGCGTAGAGCCGATCCGAGTCACCGACCGAGGCTGTTTCATAGAATAACTGCTGAACGCTAACAAGGATGAACAGTACCCCCAATCCGATAAGGAAGAATCCACCGTTGCAGAGATGTTCTTTGATTCTGCGCCAGACCGGGGTGCAGAACATAAGACGACTCTTTTCGCATCATCTTGTCGGCCCCATGAGTTCTGACGAGCTCCACCAACCGAGGATCCTCGTGAACCGACTCAGCATCAGAGACGATCCAGCCGTGTCGGCGGGACATAATTCAACATGGCCTGGAGAGCAGCAGAGCCCCTGTTGCTGGAATCTTCCAACGTCACACCAAGAACACAACCTGGAAGCCTGATGAGATCGTCACGATCACCATTCATGAGTACGATCCGAGTTCGATCGATTCCTCCTTCGTATCCAGGCGCAGTCATATTAAGCGTCGAAAGCGTGAACCTTGAGAGCACTGACGTCCAAGGACGTCGCTCAGTGAACAGAAGACGCCGCATCTCAACACCGGACTCACTCAGAACAGATCTACGTCGCGTAACATTTATCCCCCAAATCGTCGGAATGCTGAGCATCATAAGCATATACATGTCATCGGAACGATAGAAGCCGCTCATCAACGAGCCCAGCAATTGCGCCCCCGTTAACGCCATCCAGGCGACTCCCACAACAGCCGCCGCCATCGCGGCGTACCGAACGGGCACCGACCGCCTCAGGATCAGGCGTCCATCCGAGGTCTCAGTCGTCCATCCCCGCAGTGACTTGCTCCTAACTGGGCGCCTGCTCCTGGAACCTCCAGAGGCGTTCCCGGCGCCACCAGAACGGCTCGTAAAAGACATCATCACACGTCACCCTTCCCCAGGAAATGCAATCAATCATCGAATGTGGCCGATGATCTCAATCCTGCACGCACCTCAAACACTTCTCGGTCTCGTTGCATATCTTCGTCCCGAAGACGGATATATCGGTCATGCTCTTCCGCGACACCATGAGTCACCCCCCAGAGCCATATGGATTCACACTGAGCTATCGCCCTCTCCTGCCGTTTTTTAAAGCCACCGGCCCTCAGACCCGTCGCAGGCAGGGGGACGGGGGAAGCATCGCGCCCCGCTAAGAAGACTCGATCGCCTGCGACATACAAGTCAGAGCGGGACTCCGGCCATGGAATAACCCGTCCCTTAACTTGAATCCCGGCCCGGCGGACCAACGTCCTCCGAAAGCAGGACACTATTCCCACTAGTAGAATCACCGCGGGAATGGCGCCAAGAATGAGTAGAGCCACTCCGAGCATTACACACCAAATATCGCGAGCGTCATCCCTGAGCATGTCCTGCGCTCCCGCGAGGGGGAGTGCAGCCATGAAGAACATGATCACACCCCAGTTGCACATCATTTCCTTCAGGTTCCGCACAGCGGGAGCACGATAGGTCAACTCCTTTCGATTCGCGATCGCCTCCCTATCTACCTCTCCGCGAGCCCGGACCATTTCAGGATCTGCCTGAAGATTATCGAGACCGGAGACCACCCAACCTTTCTCCTCGGCGAATGACCAAATCCGCTCAATCATGTATTCGCCTTCCATGCAGGATACGCTTCCCGGCAGTCTGATAAGGTCGTCCAGGGCCCCTATTGACCAACATCAATCGATTTTCGGTAGATGAACGGGCCATACGGAGCGTGCGTACCAATTTCGATAGTGGAGAAGGTTATTTTCGATCGAGTTACGGGACAGGGTCGCAACTCCGCGAAGAACAGTCCCTGCATCTCAATACCCGATTCACTGAAAACAGTTCGGCGCCGCAATGTGTTCACCGCCCACGCGAGCGCTCCTACAGTGAGACAGAGAAGTGAGCATCTCCCCGGTGAAAGAGAATCGATCAGGCGCACATTAAGAAGGATCAGCCACGCAATTGAGATGAATGTCACTGCCATCTGCAGCCAGTCTCACGAATTTCGACCTACGCAGAATCAATCTGCAGTCGTCCTCATGAATACACTTTGAGAGTAGCCCAACCCTCTAAAGCGACTCTTGAGGCGCACAGGGAACCGTCTGGGGTATAGCGACCAACACCATCTTCGCCTAGAATGCCGCGGACATTACTTACGTAGAAGTTTTTCTCGACGTTCCACTCTCAACACCTCCGCATGGCGCACTCGCGGTTCGATGCAGCACCATAGATGACCCACCCGCCCGTCCGCCGTATTATTTCCACTATATTCCCTTACGTCACACGAATCTGCCCGTCACGATGGGCACCACTCACCACCTCGGTGGATAGAGACGGGGCTCCCACCAGCGAACCGGTGGGAGCCCCGTCAGAGTCCTTCTCAGGGAAGGCTCTTAGTCGCGATCAGGCATTCTTGGCCTTGGCGATGCGCTCACGGAACTTGGCGAGCTGCTCTCGATGGCCTCGGGCAGCTTTGTCACCGAACTGCTTGTAGTACTCCCTCGGTGTCGTCCATCTCAGCGGCCCAGGCCTCGGGGTCGATGTCATACATCTTGGCCCACTCCTCCTCGCCCAGGTCGAGACCCCTCGAGGTTGAAGTCCTCGAACTTGGGGTAGCGGCCGGTAACACCGTCGACGGCCTCGACCTCGCCGGAGGCGCGGCGCACGATCCAGTCGAGCACACGGGAGTTGTCACCGTAGCCGGGCCAGATGAACTTGCCGTTCTCGTCCTTGCGGAACCAGTTGACCTGGTAGACCTTGGGGAACTTGTCGCCCAGCTTCTCCTGCATCTCCAGCCAGTGCGACCAGTAGTCGGCCATGTGGTAGCCGCAGAAGGGCAGCATGGCCATGGGGTCGTGGCGCAGCGAGCCGACCTTGGCGTCCAGGGCGGCAGCGGTGACCTCCGAGGCGACGGAGGAGCCGATGAACACGCCGTGGGCGTTCTCGTACTGCTCGGCGACCAGCGGCACGTTGGTCGCACGACGGCCACCGAAGAGGATCGCGTCGATGGCCACGCCCTCGGGGGCCTCCCCAGTCGGGGCAGATGATCGGGCACTGCGAGGCCGGGGTGGTGAAACGGCTGTTAGGGTGGGCGGCCTTCTTGCCCCTCGGCGGCGTCGGCCGGTGAAGTCGTTGCCCCTGCCAGTCGATGAGGTGCTCCGGCATCGGGGCGTCGATGCCCTCCCACCACACGTCACCGTCGTCGGTCAGCGCGACGTTGGTGAAGATGGTGTTGGCCTTCATGGTGTCCATGGCCATGGGGTTGGTGTCGTAGGAGGTGCCGGGGGCGACGCCGAAGAAGCCGGCCTCGGGGTTGATAGCGCGCAGGCGGCCGTCGGGGCCGGGGCGCATCCAGGCGATGTCGTCACCGACGGTCTCGACCTTTGTAGCCCGGGATGGTGGGCTGGAGCATGGCGAGGTTGGTCCCGCCGCAGGCGCTCGGGAAGGCCGCGGTGACGTGGTACTGCTTGCCGGTCTTCTCGTCGGTCAGGCGAAGGATGAGCATGTGCTCGGCCATCCAGCCGTCGCGGCGGGCCATGGTCGAGGCGATGCGCAGCGCGTAGCACTTTCTGCCCAGCAGGGCGTTGCCGCCGTAACCGGAGCCGAAGGACCAGATCTCGTTGGTCTCGGGGAAGTGGGTGATGTACTTCTCGTCGTTGCAGGGCCAGGTGGTGTCCTTCTCGTGCTCGGCCAGCGGTGCGCCGACGGAGTGCACGGCGGGGACCCACTGGGCGGCCCTCGGCGATGAGGTCCATGGCGGCTGAGCCCATGCGGGCTCGCGATCCGCATGTTGACCACCACGTAGGGGGAGTCGGTCAGCTCGATGCCGAGCTGGGAGATGGGGCCACCCAGGGGGCCCATGGAGAAGGGGATGACGTAGAGGGTCCGGCCGCGCATGGCGCCGTCGAACTTCTCGTGGAGGATCTTCTTCATCTCGGCCGGGTCGTACCAGTTGTTGGTCGGGCCGGCGTCCTCCTCCTTCTCGGAGCAGATGAAGGTCCTGGACTCCACACGGGCGACGTCGCTGGGCAGGGAGCGCGCGAGGAAGGAGTTGGGGCGCTTGTCGGGGTTGAGGCGGGTGAACACGCCGGCCTCGACCATCTCAGTGGTCAGGCGGTCCCACCCTCCTGCGAACCGTCCGCGAAGTAGACCTTCCGGCTTGGCCAGCTCGGCGATACGCGTGACGAATTCGATGACATCCTCAGGAGCGTTAGCCGGCGCGGCGGCGCGAACGTCCTTCTCAGACACAGTCATGCGAGTCCCTTCCTTGGCATGTTGATCCGGTGAGCGCGCCGTTGGAGACCCGCTCGGTCGAGGGCAATCCTCCCCACGTGGCGCCTGAGGTCACATCGCCGAAGGTCCCTAACTCGACCACTCGGCCCGGTCACACCGGCATGTGATCGGCCACATTCGGGAGGATGACGGCTTTTGCCGCCTTTGAAACGACATCGTTCCGCCCTCAGTGAAGGTCCAGTGCGAGCGTGTAGCGTGCCCGCATGTCCGTCGCGCCGTCTCCCGCGTCCAGCCCCACGCGTTCCTTCGTGCGCCCCGGGCCCGTCTGCTGTCTGGTGCCGCCGCTCGGTCAACCATCGTGGCCGCCTGCTGTCTGGCACTGAGCGCCTGCACCGCTCACATGGACATGACCATCAGCTCCCAGGGCTCCTACGACGTCGCCCTGGAGATGCGGGACACGACCGGCGCCGTCTTCCCCCAGGGCAAGACCCCCGACTGCTCCGCCTACTCCGACCCGGCCGCCCTGGGCGTACCTGAGGGAACCACGATCAAGGCCGAGCCGATCACCGGCGACGACGGGCTCGGCTGCCAGGTGAGCATCAGGGGCGTCAAGGTTCCCCAGGCCTCGGCCGCCGAGCCGAACACGATCGTCGTGCGCAACGGTGACCTCTACAAGGTGACGATCCAGCCCTTCTCATCCGACCCCACAGGAGACCGGCGGGGACCGACGGCGCAGCCGGGAGCCACACCGGAGGCCGCGGCTGCGCCGTCGGGAGACCAGGGCGAGCCCCAGCCGAGCAGCACCTCCTTCAGGGGCGTCGTCGACACCAAGGTCTCAGTCACCTTTTCCCGGCGCGGTGACGCAGTCCGGCGGAGGCAAGGTCTCAGGCACCACGGTCACGTGGGACGACCCCGACACTGTGGCCAGGGGCGTCAGCGCCTCGGGTTACGCGCAGAACTCCAGGGGCGTGTCCTGGTGGAGCCGGTCGGGGATCTGGCTGTCCGCCGGCCTCGTGGCAGTCGGTGGAGCCCTGGCGGCGGCCGTTCCTCTGCGGCGGCGCCCCACAGGGCGCATGTCACGCCGACGGCGCACGCGCGAGGACTAGCCACTGACAGGCGGGTACTCCCCTGCACGGAGCTGCGCCGCTTTAGACTCAAAGCATGAATGATGCCTCTCGCAACGTCCCGCGGTCAGTGGCCTGGGTGGCACTGGCCGCCCTCACCCTGATCCTGGCCGGCTGCGGAGTCCGCTACGACTTCGTCATCCATGACAACGAGACCGCTGACTTGACCTACATCATGTGGGACTCATCCGACCTGCACCTCATCACCAAGGAGACCTGCACCGAGAAGGACCTGGGGAAGTCCTCCCTGCTCCCCGAAGGTGTCGAGGCGACCTACACCTACACGTCCCACAACAGCAATCCGGCCTGTCAGGTCACTGCCAAGGCGGTTCCGCTCAGCAAGCTTCAGACTGACACGTGGACGATCAAGCACAAGGACGGGCGATACATCTTCGACCTGTCCCCCGGTTCACTGAGCAAGCTCAGCTCGAAGAACCCGCAGCTCCCCTCCCAGAACATCGGGGCAGCACCAAGGTCGCCGTGTCCGTGACCTTCCCCGGCGAGGTGACGAAGTCCAACGGGAGGAGCGAGGGCAACAAGGTCACCTGGGACAATGCGCTGGAGAGCTCAGACAGCCTGCACGCCGAAGGCGAGGACGGGAGGTTTCCACCTGCGGTGGTGGATGGCTGCCATAGCCAGTGGCATCGTCCTCCCTCATCATCGTGGGGGCTGTGATCTACCTTCTGCGAGTCCGGCGCGCCCAGCAGACGAGTCCGGCTTCCCCATACGGCGGGTCCCGCAGGATGCCGGGGCTGCCGGCGCGATCCCCGTCAGACGTCTACATCAGCGGGCCGTACCAGTCGCCTCTTCCCGGCGCCCAGCAGCCGACGCCGGGGCCGACCCAGGTCTATCCCGTTGCCGATCTTCAAGCCGGCTACTCCCCGTACGTCGATCCAAGTCCGGGTGCCGTCACCTTTCCACCCCAGGACACGGGATACGCGGGACACTCAACAGGTCCCGGCCTCTACGGGGCCCAGGACGGCGACGGGGCCTATGCCCCCGGCCCCGGCTACGCGCAGATGCCCTACCAGGAAGGAACCGGCCACTCGGACTTCCGGCCGCCCCAGGACCGACCCTGAGACCAAGGCGGGCGGACAAAGCCGGCAGTACCACCCATTGCTACGCAAACGGCCGCCGAGGGCCCAGGTAACGGTTAGGGTGACGTCATGAGTTGTGCCGTCATCACCAGGAGACTCCATGCCGCACTGAGTGCACTGGCTGTCCTCACTTTCATCGCTGTGATGGCTCTGGCCTCTCCTCCAGGGCAGGCGGCAAACGAGTTGAATATCACTATCGAAATGAAAGTCACCGTCAAGAGCGATGACACTTTTGAGGCGTCCTTCGTCATCACCGACCAGACGGACTACAGCTGGGCTCCCCCCATCACCGAAGACAGGTGCACCACGAAAGTACTTCCTTGTAGAACCGAATATCTTTCGCCAACGCTGAGACGAAATTCGACGACGGGAAGGACAAACGAGTCTGCACCATAACGAGGAAGGGCAAGATCTCTGAGACCAACGGCGCGATCAGCCACAAGGACGGCGAGTACGCCATCGATACCACCAGTCTGAACGAGCGGAAGACGCCACCCCCAGAGATGCGCCTGTTCTATACCGCCACGTTCCCCGGGCAGGTGACCCAGAGCGATGGCGGAGAGGTCGAGGGCAACGAGAGAAACACCGTCAGCTTCACCGATTTCACGGGCCGCGTGGTCAAGGGCAAGGACCGTCCCGCCTCCGCGATGACGTCCAGCAAAGCTCCCTGCCCTGGATCATCGGCGGCGTCGGATCGCTCGTGGTCATCGGACTCATCACGATGGCAGTCGTTGTACGACGTCGTCAGCGGAGCAGCCCGCCCCAGCCAGGGACCACACCCTGCAAGCCTTCCCCGTTCCGGGCCCTGCATCGCAGGTGTTCCATCCCCAATCAGCCGGCACCTCAGCAGTTCCCCGCGCAGTCCACGCCTCATCATCCGTACCAGCAGCAGTACCAGCAATACTCGGACAACCGTCGCAGCCTCAGCGCCCCCTGATGGGACGGGCGACAGCACCTATCCCCCTGTTCCGACGCAGGCGCCTCCGCAGCACAGCGGGTGGCCCCCACCGCAGCAGCCTCAGTGACAGCCCACGCCGGGGAGCGATACCCCATGAAGCCCCCGGTTACAACCCGGCATCGAAACCGCTACTGTGGGCCCATGACACCTGCAGCCACCCGCCGCATCCCTGCGCCCTTATCCGCATTGACGGCCTCGCGGCCCTCGCCCCTGTCCGCGACCCTGCGTTGGTCACGACTCCCAGTCACGCCGCCCCTCAGGCAGACTTCGACGTCAATCTCACCATGAACGTCGACGTCACCATCAAGTCCAACGACACCTACAACGTCCACATGGACATGATCGACTCTCAACCGGCGTCGAGGCACTGACCGAAGACTCCTGCTCCGCAGAGAGCTTCAAACGAGATCAGCCCGATGACTACTACAAGAACGCCAAGTTCACCTTCAAGGAGGAAGGCGACACCCGCACCTGCACCATTGAGGGATCCGGGAAGATTGCCGACGCCAAGGGAATCACCCACGAGAAGGGCGAGTACATCGTCGATGCCACGTCGGGCGGCAGCTCTAGCACCGCCGATTCGGTACCGGGTCTTGAGCTGAACTACTCGGTAACCTTCCCCGGCAAGGTCACTGAGGCCGACGGCGGCAAGGTCGAGGGCAACAAGGTCACCTTCACCGACTCGATGAACCACAAGGTGAAGGGCAAGGACGGCTCCATCCCCATCTGGGTGTGGATCCTTGTCGGCGTGGGAGTCCCTGGCCGTGGTCGGCGGTGCTGCCGCTCTTCATCATCCCGCAGCAAGAAGAACAAGAGCCAGCCTCCCATGGCGCTCCCTGTTCAGGGCTACGACCCGAACCAGGCCTTCCCCGGCCAGCCCGGTCAGCAGGCGGGTTACGGTGCTCCTCAGGCCCAGCCCGGCCAGCAGGCGGGTTACGGCGCCCCTCAGGCCCAGCCCGGCCAGCAAGCAGGGCTACGGCACTCTCAGGCCCAGCCCGGCCAGTCGCCTTACGGCGGACCCCAGCCCGGACAGGGCACCCACTGACACCCTGATTCACACTGATTCACACATGTCATGAGGGCTCCGGAGTCTTACGACCCGGAGCCCCGCACCTTCTTTCAGCCTTTTTCTTTCTCCGCTGTTATCCCAGGTTATATCGGCTACCCCTTTCCGTCCGTTCGCCCTGTATCACCTCCGACAATCGTCTCAGGGTGATGCCCATGGCAGCAACCACTCCCCTGCGCCCCAGCCTGCGCGCACTGACATTCATCCCACTTCTTGCGTCCCTCGCACTTGTTTCCTGCGGGCAACGTCATTGACGCCCGCCTCAACAAGTCAAAGACAGCCGAGGCTCCTACACCGTTGATATCACGATTAACAAGGACGACACCTATGACTACAAGGTGGCCGTCGCTCGAAAACGAGAAGAACTCTTCGTCATCGGAGGATCTGAAGGAGAGCCTGCGAAGAGTCGACTGGTTCAGGATCCTTGGCGAACGCCAAGGCGACCCTACTCCGAATCCGGTGGGCGTCCCACCTGCACCTTCACCGGGAAGGAGAAGATCTCGAGAGCAATGACCTCATTGAGCACGTGGGTGACGAGTACGTCTTCGACACCGAGAACGGGGACCTCTCCCGCGCCGATGACGACCTGGATTTCTCCCTGTCAGTCACCTTTCCCCGGAAAAAGTCACCAACTCCGACGGTGGGAAGATCGACGGAACCACCGTCACCTTCAAAGAGCCCGGTGAGTACCGGGTGACCGGCAAGGACACTCCTGCCTTCCCATGGGTCTGGGTGATCCTCGGAGTGCTGGTGGTCGCAGCTGCCGGAGGCGGTGCCTTCTGGTACCTGGAACAATCGCAAGAAGGCGATTCAGCAGCAGATGTACCAGGTGCCCTGACCGCAGATGCGGGATACGCACCCGGACAGCCGCCGTCCCCTGCTCCCCGGGCAGGCACCGGCACCCGGTTCGGTACCCCACCGGCCTCGGCCCCAACCGGTCCGGACTACGTGCAGCAGGGACACGACGGTGCTGCGGGCCCCGGCCCCTGCTGTCCCTCCTTCTGACAACCAGCCAGGCTCACCGACCACCCACTGAAGTCGACCACGGCGGCCCTGAGCAACATGCCAGCCATGCACTGCGCTCAGGGCCGCCGTTTTCATGCAACGAGTCAGTGGCGCCTGCCCTCCGTTCACACAGATTTGAGGCGGGAGAGGCACCGTCCCACCCTTTCGGCGCACTCCCGCCGACAGGCGTCACCCGATGAGTGAGTGACGCGAGATCGTGGCCTCGCGTCCCGGCCCGACGCCGATGGCGGAGACCCGGCAGTGGGCCAGCCCTCAATGCGCAGCACGTAGTCCTGGGCGGCCTGCGGCAGGTCGGCGAAGCGGCGCACCTCGCTGATGTCCTCGCTCCAGCCGGGCAGCCTCGTAGACGGGGAACGGCGTGGTGAAAGTCGGACTGGGTCAGCGGCATCTCCTGGGTGACGGTGCCCTCGATGTCGTAGGCGACGCACACGGAATGGTCTCGTACCCGGTCAGGACGTCGAGCTTGGTCATCACCAGATCGGTGAGCCCGTTGACGCGGGCCGCATACCGGGTCACGACGGCGTCGTGCCAGCCGCAGCGACGCGGACGGCCCGTGGTGACGCTGAACTCGCCGCCCCTCGGTGCGCAGGCGCTCACCCATCTCGTCGATGCAGCTCGGTGGGAAGGGCCCTTCCCCACGCGGGTCGTGTAGGCCTTGACGACGCCGACGACCGAGTCGATCTGGTGGGCCCCACGCCGGTGCCCGGCAGGCACCGCCGGAGTGGGGTTGGAGGAGGTGACGAAGGGGTAGGTGCCCGTGGTCGATGTCGAGCATCGTGGCCTGGCCGGCCTCGAACAGGACCGTCTTGCCCTGATCGAGGGCGCTGTTGAGCACCAGGGAGCAGTCCACGACCATGGGGCGGACCCGCTCGGCGTAGGAGAGCAGCTCGTCGGCGACGGCATCGGCGTTGATGGCCGCCCGGTTGAAGACCTTGAGGAAGAGGCTGTTCTTCTGGTCCAGGGCGGAGCGCACCTTCTGACGCAGGATCGACTCGTCGAAGAGGTCCCGGACACGGATGCCCACACGGTTCATCTTGTCCGCGTAAGTCGGGCCGATCCCGCGGCCGGTGGTGCCCAGCTGGCGCGCGCCCAGGAAGCGCTCGGTGGTGCGGTCCAGGACCCGGTTGTAGGAGGGGATGATGTGGGCGTTGGCGCTGATGAGGAGGCTGGAGGCATCCTTGCACGAGCCCTCGATCTCGGCGATCTCGTTGAAGAGGACCTCCAGGTCGACGACGACGCCGTTACCGATGATAGGAGTGACCCCAGGGGTGAGCACACCAGCTGGTAGAAGGTGGAAGGCGAATTTCTCGTCGTCGATAACCACCGTGTGGCCGGCGTTGTTACCGCCGTTGAACTTGACGACGTAGTCGACGTCCTGACCGAGTTGGTCAGTCGCCTTGCCCTTTCCCTCGTCTCCCCACTGGGTCCCGACGACGACAACGGCTGGCATGGCTGCTCCCTGACTTCAGTGACGGCGTGCCGGTGGACACACCGCCCTTAAGCCTACCGGAGCCCGAGGACAAAGATCCCGATGACGATCCAGTCCCAACCGACCGAGGAGACGATACGGTGGGGTGCATGCCTCATGACACCGTCCGCCCCATCTCCGCACCGCGCTCTGCGCTGACGCTGACGTTCCTCTTCGTCCTGACCGTAGTCGCCTCCCTGGCTCTGGTCGGCGCACCTGGGCACGCCCTTCCCTTGGCTGAGGACGACGTCAGCATGACGGTGTCCAGTGAGATCGTGGTCAAGGAAGACGAGACCTATACCGCGAAGTTCACGATGTCGGAGCGCGGGTCCACCCCGACGCTGAGCAAGAGCATCTGCAACAAGGAAACGTTCGACGCCGACGAGTCGAACGCCAAGGACGTCACGGTCGAGTTCAAGGACGAGGGCGACACTCGCAGCTGCATCCTGCAGGGAACCGGTTCGGTCTCAGACTCATCGAGCAGCGTCTTCGCACAGCGGGGACGAGTTCACCGTCACAACCCCCGACTTCAACGATCAGTCCCTCCAGCACCACCTTCAACATCACTCAGTCGGTGACCTTCCCCGGCGAGGTCACCGAAGCCGACGGCGGCACGGTTGACGGCACCAAGGTCTCCCTTCAACGATGGGGACTCACCAGGTCAAGGGGAAGGACAAAGCGCTGCCGGCGCGACGCTCAGCAGCCTCAGGAGAGCACAGGAAGGAGCAGCCCACTCCCCACCTGGGCGTGGTTGCTGATGGGAGCAATCCCAGCGGCCGCTATCGGTGGAGGCGTCGCGGCTGCCATGAGCCAGCGGAAGAAGAAGCAGCAGACCCAGTTCGCTTCCTCACGCGACTCCCTGCTCAGGGCTACGACCCCAACCAGGCCCTTCTTCAGCCAGCCGGACCAGCCGGTCAGCCCTACCAGCAGCCTTACAACGGCCAACCGGGCCAGTTCAGCCAGCCGGGTCAGCCCTACCAGCCGGGTGACGCAGGGCCGGCACCCCACCCCTACCAGCAGCCTTACAACGGCCAACCGGGCCAGTTCAGCCAGCCGGGTCAGCCCTACCAGCCGGGTGACGCAGGGCCGGCACCCCACCCCTACCAGCAGCCTTACAACGGCCAACCGGGTCAGTTCGGCCAGCCGGACCAGAGGCTCTAAGAACTGTTGAGTGATGATGGTCCCGGAATCTCCTGATTCCGGGACCATCATGCTAGACGGGCGGCAAACAGGCGTCGCTCACCCCGAACCGAGTCACCCGCTTCGGGGCGCCGGCACCGGAGCACCGAGCGCCGTCATCGTGGAGCGCTGGAGCAGGGCGATGAGGTAGGCCTGGAAGGCCGGTCCGATGAGGACCATGAACCATGCAACCGCGGCTCGTGCAGCCGGCAGCCCCGGAAGGCGACCACCGGCGCAACCGTGATCACCAGAGCGAGTGCCGTGATCCCTAAGGCGCCCCACCGCGAGCCGAACCGCGTTGACAGGGTGCCGCATGAGCGGCGCATCGAAGAAGGCCACCAGCGCCACCAACCAGATGAGGACCGCGGCCAGGAGGACTCCCCCAGCCAGCACCACCCCGGACAGCGCACCACTCACGGTGCCGTGCTGGCCCTCCGGGGAGGAGCCTGCCAGGACCAGGTACTCCCAGCCGCCGAGGGTCACCAGTACGAGCACCGGCAGCCACCAGGTCAGGGACTGGCCCAGGTTGAGGCGGAAGCGAACGCCACCAGGTGGTAATGACCGCCGGGTCGCCGTCGGCCGCCATCGCACCGGCGACACGGGCGCAGGCCGTCAGTGAGGCGCCTGCCGTCACCACCGGCAGGCAGCCGGGCCAGGTGAGGACGTTGAGGATGACGACGTCGGCCGCTGCGGACCAGGCCCGGTAGGCCGGACTGTCGGGGCCGGGGAACAGCGCCACGGAATCTCCTTCATGCGGGCTCGAGCAGTAACAGGGGAAAATGATACGGGCGGTTCTCGGTGCCCACGGTGGGGCCCGAGAACCGCCCGATTCAGGACTCGTGCGCGGGCATCAGCCCTTGACCGCTCCTGCGGCAACGCCCTCGATGATGTGCTTCTGACCGAAGAGGTAGAAGGCCACGATCGGGACGATGGCGAAGACGAGCATGGCCATCTGGGCACCCATGTCACGGTTTCCGTTGGAGCCGACGAGCGACTGGATGACGATCGGGATCGTCTTGTAACGATCGTCCTGACCGATGACGAGGTTGGGCAGGAGGAAGTCGTTCCACACCCACATGGCGTTGAGGATTGCCACGGTGACCGCCGTCGGCTTGAGCAGCGGCATGACCACCTTGAAGTAGGTCTGCAGCGGGGAGCAGCCGTCCATGTAGGCGGCCTCCTCGATCTCCATGGGGATCGACTTGATGAAGCCGGCGAACAGGAAGACGGACAGCCCGCCGCCGAATCCGAGGTAGAGGACGATCATGCCCCAGGGCGTGGCCAGGCCGAGCATGTCGGCGACCTTGACGGTGGGGAACATGACCATCTGGAACGGAGCGATCATGGAGAAGGCGAAGGCGTAGTAGATCGCCGAGGTCCACCAGGTCTTGATGCGGGTGATGTAGTAGGCGGTCATCGCCGTCAGGAACACGATGACGACGACGGAGCCCACCGTGATGAACAGCGACCAGCCCATGGCGCTGGCGAAGCCCGACAGAGCCAGGCCGGTGGCGTAGTTGTCCAGGCCGGCGAAGGTCTTGGGGGTCGGCAGGGCGAAGGGGCTGTCGGAGATGTAGAACTTGCCCTTGAAGGAGTTGATGAGGATGAAGGCCAGGGGGGATGACCCATACGAAGGCCAGGATCCCCAGCACGCCCACGAGAGCGTTCTGTCCGGGTGTGTGCGCAGCGGTCTTCCGACTCGCCTTGCGAGTGGGGGCGGCGGATCCGGGGACGTGGGTCTGGACGGCGGTGCTCACGCGTCGACCTCCTTGGAACGAGTGGCGCGCAGCTGGATGAGCGCGATGGCGGCGACGATGAGGAAGAAGACGACGGCCTCGGCCTGGGCGACGCCCTCCTGGCCGATCTTCTTGTACATCGTGTTGACAATGCTGAGCGCGGCCATCTGGGTCTGCTTGGCCGGTGCCCCGTTGGTCAGAGCGAGGTTCTGGTCGTACATCTTGAAGGTGTTGGCCAGGGTGAGGAACAGGCAGATGGTGATCGAGGGCATGATCATCGGCAGCGTCACGTTGCGCAGCGTCTGCCAGCGACTAGCGCCGTCGATCTGGGAGGCCTCGATGAGCTCGGGCGGCACGTTCTGCAGACCGGCGATGTAGATGACCATCATGTAGCCCATGAGCTGCCAGTTGACGAGCATGACCAGGCCGGCCAGTCCCAGTCGCCAGTCATTGACGATCGTCTGGCCCCAGCGCTGGAGGATCGCATTGAGCATGACCTGCCAGGTGTAGCCCAGGACGATGCCGCCGATGAGATTGGGCATGAAGAAGACAGCGCGGAAGAAGTTGGTGCCGCGCAGCTTGCGGGTCAGGAAGTAGGCCAGGGCGAAGGCGCCCAGGTTCACCGTGACGATCGAGATGACCGAGACGACGGCGGTGAAGACGAGCGCCTGAGGGAAGTCGCTGCGCTCCCCCAGGGCCCTGGCGTAGTTGTCAGTACCGACGAACCGCGCGTTGGTCAGAGTGCTGAACTTGGTGAAGGAGAGATAGAGCCCCATGAAGAAGGGGACGATGAACGCGATCATGAAGGCCAACAGGGTCGGCCCCGCAAAAACTGGGAAGAACTTTTTCAGTGCCTTGGTCATATCTGCCTCGAGGTGCGACCGGCACCCGCCGGGACGGCCGGGTACCAAAGGGCTCCCGCCGGGGCGGCAACGCGCAAGCCGATTGGCTCCGGGCGCGCCGCCCCGGACGGAAAGGGTATGGGGAGATGAGTCGCCACCACGCCGCCGTCGACGGACTCAGGCGTCCCGGTCGGGCTGAGGCGACTCGACGGTGTCAGCTCTCCTTAGCCGACTTCTTCTCGGAGGCCCAGGTGGTCACGAAGAAGTCCTTGACCTTCGCCCAGTCAGCGCTGCCGGAAGCGTACTGAGCCAGGTGCTGGCCGAGCTGGTCCTTGAAGTCCTGGCTCGGGAAGGTCGGGAAGACCCACTTGACGGGCGTGAGGTCCTTGTTGGTGATGGCCGCAGCGACCTCCTTGCCCAGTGGGTCGGAGGGGGCCAGCTCGGCGTAGGCCTTGTAGGGCGCGATGATGCTGAGCTTCTCGGCGACGAGCTTGGAGCCCTCGGCGTCGGTGAACAGCCAGGTGAGGAAATCCTTGGTGGCCTTCTGGTCACCTTCAGCGGCCTGGGAGTTGATCGTCAGGTAGTTCTCGGTACCGATGGCGATGTTGGCCTTGTCCTCACCGGACACGCCGACGTAGATCGGCAGGAAGTGGACGTCCTCAGCCTTGACCGTGTTGCCGGAGACCTCGGAGATCTGCGACCAGCCCCAGTTGCCGTTCTGGACCATGGCGGCCTTGCCCAGGGCGAAGTCGGCCATGGAGTCGGTGACCGTCTTGGCGCTGGCCTCGGTGGGCTTGATCGTGGAGTTGTTGAGGTAGAGGTCGAAGATCTTCTTGTAGTTGTCCGAGTAGGTCAGCTTGATCTCGTCGAGGTCGTCTACCTTGTCGTCGCGGTACTCGTAGTAGACGGGGTAGTTGGCCAGGTGGGTCTGCCAGCGCCAGTCCTCGCCGGGAGACAGCGAGGTCGCGGCGAAGACACCCTCGATACCGAGGTCGGCCTTCTTGGCCTGCATGTCCTCGACGACCTCCTTGAGCTTGTCGAAGCCCTTGATCTGGTCAACGGCGGTGGCCTTGGCGCCCTCCATGGCGAAGTACTTTTTGAGGATGGCGGCGTTGTAGATGATGCCGTAGCCCTCGATGGCCAGCGGCACGCCCACGACCTTGTCCTCATCCCCCTTGAGGGCCAGGGACGCGTCCGTCATCTGCTTGGTGAAGTCGGCGTCGGACAGGTCGGAGGCGTACTCCTTCCAGTTGCCGTAGCCCACGGGGCCGTTGAGGTTGAACAGCGTGGGCGGGTTGGACTTGGCGACCTCGGACTTCAGGGTCTGCTCGTAGGTACCGGAAGCGGCGGTGACGACCTTGACGGCGACACCGGTCTTCTTCGTGTAGGCAGCCGCAATGTCCTTGAAGGCCTGCTCCGACTCGGGCTTGAAGTTGAGGAAGTAGACACCTCCATCGCCGTCGGAACCGGACGAGCTCTTCGAGCAGGCCGCCAGGGTCGCGGCGACAGCGAACACGGCGGTTCCGCCCAGCATGGAGCGGCGGGAGATGAGTCGCATTGGGAGTCCTCCTTTGGACACATGGGACAGGTACGGACGAGGCGTCCGCGAGGTGCGACTGCCGTGTCGCCGGCGGCGGACCCGTCGGCTCAACGGCGACGACCAATCATGGCACATTCTCGCCCAGATTGCTGCAAGGCTTGCAACCAGTGACCCAGGTCTCTTCATCGACGCCAAGGTCGACGTCGCTGTCGATCGCTTTATTTCGCACTAATCCAGCCCATTCCACCTCCCGTCAGGACCAGCGACACCTGGGTGCACTCCCTGCAAGAATGTAACCACTCGGCCGTTTCAGCGTCGGACGCCGGCAGGGTCAGCCCTCCCGTCACCTCGGTACGCAGACGACGTGGCTCCGACACCATGATGGCGCCGGAGCCACGTACAGCGATCAATCGCCGCTCAGTCCTTCACCCCTGCGCGGGGTGAGGGCTCACTTGCGGGCGGAGCCGACGGAGCCGAGGCGCTCGCAGGCCTCGACGACGCGGGCGGCCATGCCCTCCTCGGCGGCCTTGCCCCAGGCGCGCGGGTCGTACTGCTTCTTGTTGCCGACCTCGCCGTCGACCTTGAGGACGCCCTCGTAGTTGGTGTACATCCAGCCGGCGACCGGGCGGGTGTAGGCGTACTGGTGTCGGTGTCGACGTTCATCTTGATGACGCCGTCAGGCACCGCGGTGGCGATCTCCTCGTCGGTGGAGCCGGAGCCGCCGTGCATGACCAGGTCGAAGGGCGAGTTCTTGTCGCCGACCTTGAGGACAGGCGGTCGCCGAGGCGCTTGGCGACCTCGTCCTGGATCTCGCCGAGGATCTCCGGGCGGAGCTTGACGTGACCGGGCTTGTAGGAGCCGTGGACGTTGCCGAAGGTCAGAGCGGTGATGTAGCGGCCGTTCTCGCCCAGGCCGAGGGCCTCAACGGCCTTCCAGGCGTCGTCGGCGGTGGTGTAGAGGTTGGCGTTCTCCTCGCCCTTGATGCCGTCTTCCTCGCCACCCACGGCGCCGATCTCGATCTCGAGAACGACGTTGGCGGCCTTGGCGCGCTTGAGCATGTCGACGGCGATCTCGATGTTGTCGTCGAGGGCCTCGGCGGAGCCGTCCCACATGTGGGAGTTGAACATCGGCAGCTCGCCGTTCTTGACCTGCTCGGCCTCGATCTCCATGAGCGGGTGGATCCAGTCGGCCAGGAGCTTCTTGGGGCAGTGGTCGGTGTGCAGACCGATGGTGACGGGGTAGAGGTCACCCACGGCGCGGGCGTAGGCGGTGAAGGCGATCGAGCCCTTGACGCGGTCGAGGCGCGAGGACCCGGACCAGTAGGCGGCACCACCGTTGGAGATCTGGACGATGCCGTCGGACTCGGCGTCGGCGAAGCCCTTGAGGGCGGCGGACAGAGTCTGGGACGAGGTGACGTTGATCGCGGGGATGGCGTACTTGCCGGCCTTCGCGCGGTCAAGCATGTCGGCGTAGGACTCCGGGGTTGCAATGGCCACTGGGTGCCTCCTGATTTCTGTATGAGTCAGTGGTGCGAGGCCGATTGTTCCACGAATTCGGACCGAGGTGAACCGGATCATGGTCCTGGGTGAGCCCCCTGACCTGTTCAGGACCGGTTTGGTTCCGCCGCTCGTGAGACGGGGCGATACAGCGGGCCTCCAGCGCCCGGAGTCAGTCGGGCGCCGGCCCTGCGTGCTGGAGGATCCAGGTGTGCATGGCCACTGCCGCCGCGGCCGCCACGTTGATGGAGCGGGTGGAGCCGTACTGGCCGATGCGCAGCAGACGGGAGCAGCCGGCGCTCAGCTCGACGCTGATGCCCTCACCCTCGGAGCCGAAGACCATGAGGCACCGTTCGGGCAGCGCGGCGCCCTCGAGGGGCCTGAGCTCCGGGACCATTGTCGATGCCGATGACCTCGTAACCGTCTGCTGCAGCCCAGTCGAGCAGCTCGCCGGGCTCGGGGTGGTGGCGCACGTCCAGGTAGCGGTTGGTGACCATGGCGCCGCGCTTGTTCCAGCGGCGTCGGCCGATGACGTGGACCCCGGCGACGTTGAAGGCATTGGCACTGCGCACGATGGAGCCGATATTGAGGTCCTGACTGACGTTCTCGATGGCGATGTGCAGCCGGTGGGCGCGGGCGGCCAGGTCGACGCGGATCGCCGCGATGGTCCAGTAGCGGTAGCGGTCGACGACGTTGCGCCGGTCGCCTCCCGCGAGCAGCTCGCGATCGTAGCGAGGATCGGCGGGCCAGGCCTCGGGGCCACCGGGCCAGGGTCCGACGCCGACCTGGCGAACATCGGCCGGCCGGTCCTCCTCCGGGCACAGCGCGGAGGCCCCGGGGAACGCCGAGCACTCAGGGGACGGCGCCGCAGCCCGAGTGGGACACCACAGGCCGGTGCTCCCCTCGGGCAGGTCGGCAGGCTGATCCATGCGATCAGAGCCCTCGCCCCGGCGGGCGGATGCCGGCGGGACGCCGTCGGGTGCTCACCCAGGCCGAGGTCGGCCAGGCCGAGCGCCGCGTAGTAGGGCAGGCCGGCGGCCTCGATGCGCTCGCGCGCGCCGGTGGCCCGGTCGACGATGACGGCCACGGCCCGCACGTCGGCGCCCGCCTCGCGCAGGGCCTCGACGGCCTCCAAGGGCGAGCCGCCGGTGGTGGAGGTGTCCTCCAGGACCACCACGGAGCGCCCGGCGACGTCGGGGCCCTCGATGCGACGGCGCATGCCGTGGTCCTTGGCGGCCTTGCGCACGACGAAGGCGTCCAGGTCCAGGCCGCGCGAGGCGGCGGCGTGCAGCATGGCGGCGGCCACGGGGTCGGCCCCCATGGTCAGACCGCCGACGGCGTCGATGTCGTCGGTGCCCAGGCCCGCCTCCTCCAGCATGTCGAGCATGACGTGGCTGATGAGGGGGCGGCCTCGTGATGGAGCGTGGCGCGGCGCATGTCCACGTAGAAGTCGGACTCGAGGCCGGAGGCGAGGGTGACCTTGCCTCGGACGACGGACAGCTCGTTGACGAGCTCGGCCAGACGGGCGATGTGGGAATCGTTGGTGCTCACGACTCCGATGGTAGTGGGCGCGAGGACTCGCGCGCCGGGTGGACACCCGCTGAGATGAAGAGCCCGCCCTCTTCCGCGCTCTGCGGAGGGGCGGGCTCTGGACGACTCTGTGGGGAGGAGGGTCAGGACAGGGCAGCCACAGCGGCGTCGTAGTCGGGCTCCTGGCCGACCTCGGGGACCTGCTCGGTGTAGATGACCGTGCCGGACTCGTCGAGGACCACGACGGCGCGCGACAGCAGGCCGGCCAGCGGGCCGTCAGCCAGGGTGACGCCGTAGTCGGCGCCGAAGGTGGAGCGGAAGGTCGAGCCGGTCACCACGTTAGTGAGGCCCTCGGCGCCGCAGAAGCGGGAGCCGGCGAAGGGCAGGTCAGCGGAGACGCAGACCACGGTCGTGTTGTCCAGCTCGGAGGCGAGCTTGTTGAACTGCCGCACGGAGGCGGCGCACACCCCGGTGTCCACCGACGGGAAGATGTTGAGAACCACGCGCCGGCCGGCCAGGGACTGACTGGTGACCGGGGCGAGATCGGCGCCCACGAGCTCGAAGGCGGGCGCGGTCGAGCCCACAGCGGGCAGCTCGCCGACGGTGCTGACGGGGTCTCCGTGGAAGGTAATGGAAGCCATGGTGCGATCGTTGCAGGTCGCGGCCCTCCTGACCAGCGGAGGCCCTCAGCCCTGGGCGATTCTCCAGAAGGCTCGCCGACTCTACTGAGCGTCCCGGCCGGAATGCTCAAGATCACCGGCCATTCGGCGCACGAGCCAGCGGGGTGCCAGTCGCAGTATGGCGTTGGCACTGCGGTAGCGCAGGCTCGGGGTACAGATGACCTGGCCGCGGCGCACCGCAGTGAGTCCATCACTGACCACGCGCTCGGCGTCCAGCCACAGCAAGTCCTTCCACTGGGTCTCATCGATGCCGGCTGCCGCGTGGAAGCCGGTGTGGACCAGCCCCGGACACAGCGCCGTGGCGGTCACGCCGGTGCCGGCGAGCTCGACGGATAGTCCCTCGGTGAACCGGAGCACCCAGGCCTTGTGGGCCGAGTAGGTACCTACGACATTGTGCGCAGCAACGGAGGAGACGTTGAGAATGGCGCCGCGTCCGCGCCGCACCATGGCGTCGGCCGCCGCGTGGGAGGTCACCATGACCGCCCGGACCATGACGTCGAGGGCCTGCTCCTCACGGGCCAGGTCTCCCCGACGAAGGGCTGTCCCCAGGCCCGAAGCCGGCGTTGTTGACCAGGAGCCCCTACGGGTTTACTCGGCTCGCGCAGACGCTCGGCGACAGTCTCGAGCTCATCACGCTGGGACAGGTCGGCCTGCAGGACCTCCACCTGGACGCCGGCGAACTGCCGCATCTCCTCAGCCACCTGCCGCAGGCGCTCGGGGGTGCGCGCAACGAGGACGAGATCATGACGCGCCTGGGCGAGCTGCCAGGCGAACTCCAGGCCGAGACCGCTCGTGGCCCCGGTGACAAGCGCTGTTCCCATGACGGCAGATTAAGGATGCTTACTGAGTGATCAATGGGAACCCGCCCTGCCGCCGGTTACCCTGCTGCCATGCGTCTGGCCACCTGGAACGTCAACTCCATCCGCACCCGCGTCGACCGCGTCCTGGCCTTCCTGGAGCGGGAGAACATCGACGCCCTGGCGATGCAGGAGATCAAGTGCCGCCCCGACCAGTTCCCGGTCGAGCCCTTCGAGGCTGCCGGCTATGAGCTGGCCATCCACGGCCTCAACCAGTGGAACGGGGTGGCGATCGCCTCGCGCGTGGGACTCGATGACGTCGACACCTCCTTCCCGGGCCAGCCCGGATGGGCGGCCAAGCCCGAGGCCGAGCCGGTCGTCGAGGCCCGGGCACTCGGGGCGACGGTGGGCGCCGACTCAGAATCGAGGCCGGTGCGCCTGTGGAGCCTGTACGTGCCCAACGGCCGCGAGCTCACTCATCCGCACTACACGTACAAGCTCGACTGGCTACGGGTGCTGCGCGACGACGTCGCCGCCTGGCTGGAGGCCGAGCCCGACCCTAGCCGCTGGCGCTGGTGGGCGACTGGAACGTGGCACCGAGGAATGAGGACGTGTGGGATATGAGTGTCTTCGAGGGCGCGACCCACGTCTCGACGCCGGAGCGGGAGGCCTTCGACGCCTTCGCCGAGGCGGGCATGAGTGAGGTCACGCGCGAACGGGTCACCAACTACACGTACTGGGACTACCAGAAGCTGCGCTTCCCGAGGAATGAGGGCATGCGCATCGACTTTGTCTACGCCTCGCCGGCTCTGGCCGGCCGTGTCACCGGCGCCGCCATCGACCGCGACGAGCGCAAGGGCAAGGGCGCCTCCGACCACGTCCCCGTCATCGTCGAGGTCGACTGAGGCCGAGGGGCACGGCTGGTACAGGCAACCGGGAGAGTCGGCCGGGGCGGTCACAAAGCCAGCTTCAGCGACGCCGGAGGCCTGCCGCTCCGACCGGCGAAAGACAATGAAGAATCTAGTCAGATTATTCCATAAATATTTGTGTATAAATTAAACTTCACACCCTTCGAAACATGGATATGTCGGACATACTATGTCCGCATGAAATATACGATCAGGCCGGTAAGTCGGCGTACAGCTCTCACCCTCTCCTCCCTGACCGCCTTGACGTTGGCGGCGTGCTCGCGAAGCAGGCCGCCTCCCGAGTCCGGCACACAGCCACCAGCAGCCCCTGTCAACCGAGAGCCCCTCACCTTCCCAATCCCCACCGAGACCCTGACGCCGACCAGCACCCCTTCGACAACAGCCACCCCACAGCGAACGATCCATCGACCCCACCCACGCACAGCGCCGACGACGTGACCCCTCCGCCCCGCCGGCCGAAGGCGGAACCTCACCAACACCCAGGGGCGCGACCTCACTCGGACCGACCTGTTCAACCCATCAGCCGCCCTCAAGGAGGACCTCTACAACGTGGCCACCTCCAGCAAGAAAAAGGGGATCGGCGCCTACCTGAGGTACAGCGACGGCGTCGAGGCCGAGCTCCGCTTGGAAAACCGATTTCACAAACTCACCTTCAATGCCGGACAGGACAACAACTCACTGTCATCTGACCTCATCCTCCGAGTTGAGATCTACAAGGACAGGAAGAGCGACCAGTTCGTCGACATCCCCTTCAACGAAATTAAACCTATCGAGGTGGACGTCACAAACGTCAATGCGCTGAAAATCGACCTCATCCCCCTCAATCAAGACGGCAGCAAGTACAGGGATTCCAATTCCATCACTGCAGTCATGTTCGACATGCGCCTCGAGTAGCAGGAGGCGGCGGAGTGAAGATCTTCCGGTCCAAAGCCGGACACACATCAGATAAACCGCGCATCTTCACGGAGCAGGAGTCCAGGGCCGCCACTGTCGAGCAGGCAAAAGACAGCAAACGAGGCGTGAAGGTCGGCATAGCAAGCCTTGCGGTCACCGCGACGATCGGAATCGCATCACTGGCTATCACCTGGCTGACGTACTCCCAGCAGGTCGGGCAGCCCTCGTCTGGCTCCCTCCAGTCCCTTCTCCGAGTCTCCCTCAACCTCACCCGCCATAGAGCCTCACTCTGCTGCAGCCGACGAGAGCTCCACACAAACAGGTTCACCGGTGTCGGGCTGCTACGACGGCGACACCCCGACGCCGTGCGACTCGCCGCACTCGCGGGAGGTGTTCGCCAAACCGGCCGACTCCTCCTGCGATACAGGTGCGCTCATCCTCCACATGGGAGGCTCCCCCGGCATCGATCTCCTCGCCTCAGGCCTCGACGTCAAACCCCTTGAGAACACGGATGACCGGTGCGTCGTCGAGACGCTATCGGGATTGCCGAGAGCCTCGCTCAAGGACATCTGGGCGTCCGACAACGATCACAACGGTTACAAGGACGGAGGAGAGTTCCGGCGGTGTTTCAACCGGCAGGGACAGGCGGCCTCCTGCGACGTCGACCACGCCTCCGAGGAGTTCTACGACGCCCCGGAGGAGGTCGACTGCGGCAAGAAGTACGAGGACTTCTCTGGTCGCCCCGTCGACCACAGCATTCGGGTAACCCGGCAATCCAGAGACCACCGGATCGTCTGCCGCGCAGAGGTGCAGGTGAGTACCGACAGGCTGACCGCCTCAGTCCGCGACCTTGAGAACGCCGCCCTCCCCATCAAGCAGAACTGACCACACGCGAACCAGCGGAACAGCCCACCCAGACAATCCAGATAAATAAGACCGAAGTCCTAGGGGACTACTACCCATCCCAGCGAAGACCGCATAAACATACCCCACCGACAGACTGTCAAAATTACCCTCGACATTCAGATTCTCCTACGACAACAACGCTTCATACGCCCCACAAAACATATTATCTTGCTCGGTCGAAACTGAATACTCTTCTCTTTCTGTTGGATTGGGATCCAGATTCACAGCAGAATTCACTGACCAACGCCGCTATTCTCGCGCCATGAGCTCCTCGAAACTCTCCTCAGCGCGTCGAATCGCCGCCGTCCTTCTTCCCATCACCGCCCTGTCCCTGACCGCCTGTGGCAGCCTGCCCTTCGGCTCCAAGGACGCCTCCCCACCGAGGAGACGAGCACCACCGCCTCTTCCCCCACGCCCACGCCCACCCCTACTCCGTCCGAGTCGGCCTCCGCCACAGCCAGTGCCACCGAGATGGCCTCAGCCACCGCCTCGGAGGACCCCTCAGCCTCGGCCTCGGCGGAGGCCACCACGAACGGCCTCACCCCGGAGAACAGCAAGGGGCGCGAGCTCAGACTCTCGGACTTCCAGGAGCCCTCAGCGACGAGCGACTGGCAGGAGAAGCGCTACGACGTCGCCTCGACTACCAACATCATGGGGATCGGCACCAACCTCGACTGGCAGAACAAGGGCGAGATCGAGCTGCGTCTGGCCAACAAGTTCCAGAAGGTCACGTTCACCGCCGGTCAGGCCAATGACGCCAAGAGCTCCGACCTCATCATGAGGGTCGCGATCTTCGCTGACAGCAAGGAGATCGAGACGGTTGACGTTCCCTTCAACGACGCCCACGCATTCGAGGTCAAGGCCGCGAACGTCAACGCCCTGAAGATCACTCTCACACCCCTCGACCAGAAGCAGGAAGTACCGGTCTATACGCAGAGCACCACCGGCGTCATCTTCAACGTCAAGGCCGAGTGATGATCAGCAGGTCGCCGTCGCCGGTGCGCCTGCTCTACAACGCCAGGATCTGGTCGCCCAGCGCGGGCCACGTCTTCCGGTGAACCTGCCCGAAGGGCTCGGCTCCCAGGAAGACGGCCTGGCGCTCGGCGACCGGATCCACCCACATGAAGGAGCCGGACTGGCCGAAGTGCCCGAAGGTCTGCGGACTGTTGCCCTTCCCGGTCCAGTGCGGGGACTTGGCTCCACGCACCTCCACCCCCAGCCCGAAGGGGTTGGGCACCTGGCGCCCATAGCCGGGCAGGACGCCGTCGAGCTCGGGCAGGACCGGCGCGCAGGCGCGCTCCGCGAGCGCCGGCGAGACGAGCCTCGGCGAAGCCAGCTCGCGGGCGAACAGCGACAGGTCGCGGGCGCTGCCCTCCCCGGAGTGTGCGGGCGAGCCGGGGATGAGGACGCTGGCCATCCCCAGCGGGCTCGAGCACCGTGGTCTCCACCCAGGTCTCCAGGGGTGTACCGGTGGCCTCCTGAAGCCATTGCCCCAGGATCTCGATGCCGCGGTTGGAGTAGATGCGACGCGTGCCCGGGGAGGCCAGGCGCTCGTCGGAGTCGGCGGCGATCCCCGAGGAGTGGGACAGCAGGTGCCCGATGGTCGCGCCGTCGGGAGCGGGTGCGCCCGCAGGGGCATCCAGGTCCAGCAGCCCCCGGTCGACGGCGACCAGGGCGGACCAGGCGACGATCGGCTTGGTGACCGAGGCGAAGGAGAAGATCTCATCGACGTCGCCGGACTCGTGGAGCACGCCGCCGTCGGGAGCGGGTGCACCGGTGACCACGAGTGCGGTCGGGAAGGGGAAGTCGGCCATGGCCGGCAGCGCAGGGGCCTGCGTCTGAGGGGTGTCCGGGGCGGTCATCGCTCCTCCTCGCCAGGATGGTGTCTCGACGCGGGAGGCCGCGCTCCCCCGCGTTCGTACCTTACGCCTCGGGGCTGAGCCCTCGGTGCCGTCCGCAAGGCGTCCGGTACGGTCGCGAGCGCCGACCACCCAGGACCGGATCCGGTCCGACGGCACACGATGCGCCATGATCCTGCGAATCGTCTTGACTCGAGAGAGGATCGGGGCGATGCCCTTCTACCACCGCCCGCCCGCCGACCGCGGCCCGCTGCGTCCCCGCTCCCCCATGGCTTCCGGCCAGGCGGCCGCTACTCCCACACCTGCTGAGCTGGCCGAGGCCGCTGGTATCGGCTATGCCGTCGTCGATCTGGAGACCACGGGACTGTCACCGGCAACGGACTCGATCCTGGAGATCGCACTCGTGCTCACCGACGCCGCCGGGCAGGTCGAGCGCTGCTGGTCCACCCTCATCGACCCCGGTGCGGGCGTGGACGTCGGCCCCACCCACATTCACGGGCTCGTCGCCGAGGAGCTCATCGGGGCACCCGGGCTCGACGACGTCGCGGACCTGTTCGTGGCCGACCTTGCCGGGCGAGCGGTCGTCGCTCACAACGCCCGCTTCGACGTCGGCTTCCTCACCCAGGCGTTGGGGACAAGAGGGCTGCTGGACCGCGGCGCGCGGGTGCCGCGGGTGTGCACGATGGAGTGGGCGAGCCACTTCATGACGACGCCGTCACGCCGACTGACCACGTGCTGCGAGGTCGCCGGGGTGGAGATCGGCCGCCACCACAACGCGCTCGACGACGCCCTGGCCGCTGCCGGGCTCCTGCGCCACTACCTGGGGGTGGGGCAGCAGCGCGGCGAGGAGCCGGTGGCCTGGGTCGGCGCACTGGTCGACGCCCACCGCTTCACCGGTTGGCACTGGGATGCTCAGCGGGCGAGGGCCGGCGTCGAGCTCCTCACGGCGCGCACCACACCCGGGGCTGAGCGAGCCCGCCCTGAGCCCGAGTCCTCGGGGTCGCGTCAGTAGGCGTCTGGATGGCGGGTGATGGCTGGGCTACCGGTCTTGTGCGCACCCAGCCTCTCCCTGCCGAGTACAGCTCGGATGTCGACAGCGGCATAGATGTCCATATCTGCAGCAAAGACCGGTACTCGGTCTTGAACTTGGAGACAGAACCGCAAGATTCTGCGGATTGTGTGACAGCTCTCAAGGGGCGCCGCCCCCTTTGCTGCAGATAGGGACACCACCGACTGGTTCTGTCCCCATCCAGCACCTCGGGACGAGCCATCGAGCCACGCTGGTCCACTCGGGACAAGAACCGCAGGCCAGAATTCGTCGCACCGCACCGCCCCTGATCGGGGACTTACTTTTCCCACGAGGACTGCGTTTTCCTGCAGACAACTGGAGTACGGCCTCAGTCGTCCGCGGGAGAAGTACGTTCTGGACAGAAAACGCAGTTCCCGGTCCGCTTGGCCGACCTCCCTACGCGACCGCCGGAGCCGGCCAGGACCAGCGCAGTCCTGGCGGCCCCTGCAGACCTCTCAGGCCTCCTCGGCATCCTCACCCAGGGAGACGAGGAATCCGTCGTCGTCCACGGCCACCCCGGAGACCGCGGTGACCAGGACGGTGGCGAGCTCCTCGACCAGGTCCCGGGCCGTCTGACGCTCACGGCGCCGGGAGCGGGAGACCACCTCGGCGTAGGCGTCGGCCTGGTCCTGGGGGATCCAGCGCAGGTCGTAGGACAGGACCGCTCCTCGCGCCCACGGCTCTCCGCGTACAGCCAGCGGAAGCCCGTCGGTGGCGCCGGCGCGCACCTCGATACGGCCCCAGCCCTCGTGCTCGGGGTCGACCGGAGTGACCACCGCGTAGCCGTCGCGCAGCTCCTCGATGACGTTACCGGTGGCGGCAGCGACGATCTCCTGACGCATCGTGTCCTGGCGGACCTTCTCCGAGCTGCGCCAGGCCTTCTCGAAGACCTCCGCCG
>BNJU01003688.1_pt1 | contig 36295 bp, 57 predicted proteins | sample 8539281 | NCBI WGS metagenome assembly BNJU01 (sample SAMD00202456, study PRJDB9452) | human saliva metagenome | isolation source: human saliva | place: Japan
TGGTTTATTGAAGCATAGTTTTCATTAGTATTTTTCTGAAATAATACCAACGTTTCCATATCCTACATCTTTATGATTAGGATCATTATCACGTTTAGCAAGATCATATTGTGATCTTAAATCAATATTACCCCAGTTTTTCTACTTTTACCTTTTGTGAAGTAAGCAGTGTTATAATCTCCATTCATTGTTACATTTGCATGTGAGTTAGCTGTTGAACTAGCATCTGCTGAGTAATAATAAACTGCATTACCTTGTTCGAAGATTTCTTGTGGTATCTTTTTCTGGAGTATCACTCAGAGCTTTTGACTTAACTTGTCCACCTTTGTTAGCAGCTGTAGAATATGCTAATCTAATATCATTATTACCAATGTTTATAGTTGTATTTCCACTTCCTGCTTTTTTTATCATTAAGCACGATACCATAAGAATATCTGTCAATATCCATATTAGCATTAATGTATGCGTTCTATCAGATTTACTTAATTTATCATTGCTATCAATGTATATTCCAATTGCTGAATCTCTATCTCTGTTTAATGACGGATCTGAAAGAAGATCTTTTGTTCCTGAATCTAGTGAATATTTGGTTTGTCTATTAATTACATAGAAGTACCATCTGAATATTTTTCCTTGATATTGTTTATGTCCTAAAACAGTATCATTTCCAACTTTAAAAGTTAGTACCATCAATATTTACATTTCCATCTCCAGAGTAAATACCATAACTATTTCTATTAATAACTATATTAGATTTATCACCATTAGCTTTCTTACCTGTTGTAATATTAGTTCCGTAAATAGCCCTAACTTCCTATATTCTTATAACTATCATTAGTTCCACCTGAGTAGTATCTCCAATCTTAATATCTCCGTGATTTTTCAATTAGGTAGCATCTTTATCAAGGTTAGCTGTTCTAATACCAACATTTACTTTATCCATATCTTCTTTCTTAACAGTATCTGCATCAACAAATAATGATTCTGCAAGAGAAATATCTCCGTTATTTACAAAAGTACCTTTTTCTACAACTGCACCATAAGATCTTACATGAGTCTTAGATGTAGCAGTATCTTCTTGAATATTACCATTATTAATTACTTTGTCATTTTTGCTATCAGTATTAACGTAAATTCCAGCGATTCCTGCGTATGTACCTTTACTATCTTTATTTCTTTCATTTTGTAATGTTATTACTTCAGGGTCAGCAGCAGCAGCAGTTGAGTTACTTGTTCTATTAGAGAATTTAATATCTAAGTCATTTTGTGCAACACTGTCAAATCCTTTATTTTTTGAACCAAACGCCATTGCAAATGCATTTGTATTATTAGCTCCATTATAGTTCAATTGGAAAGTCTTAGTATGTGTTGGATTTTGATTAACACCAATGTTAGTTCCATCGATTGCCCATAATCCTACACCATTATCTTTAGTTTCAACTGTAAATGTATCACTAGTTAGGCTAATATTAGAACCTTCTGCATAGATACCTACACCATTTTTACCTGTATAGATATTTCTATCACCGATATTGTATTTTCCAAGGTTACCAGCTTTACCATTTAATTTAAGTATTCCACCTGCTTTTATTAGCATCAGTATAATCTTTACTATTTACAATTGCAATACCAACACCACGCGCAGTTGAATTAGTAACACTGGAATTTGAAACATCTATACCATCATCAGTTGCTCCAGTAGCTGTATCAGTGTAAGTAACATTAACATCATTTTTATTAGCATCAGTATTATTTTTCAGCATAAATACCTACTGCTAAGTCACCTTCAACTTTAATTTTACCGTTGTTATTTGTAATATCTATTTTATTAAATACAGTACTTCCATCTTCATTAGTAGTCGTATAGTCTGCACGTCCACCAGTTTTACCCTACAATACCATAATTGTTTCCACTTGGAGTTGCTTCTATTGTATCACTGAAGCCACTAGATCGTCTTAAATTTGATAGAGAACCATTAGCATTGTATTTACCAGATACAGTAATTTTACCACTATTAGATATAATACTTGAATCAGTTGCAAATATTCCATATCCATGGTCAACTTTTTATTTCTCCAGTATCAGCATTTTGTGCCATTCCAAATACTACATTCATACCAGCTATTCTAGATTCAGATCCATTATGGTTAGTTCCTCCCCAAACATTAATAGTACCTTCATTTATATATCCAGACCGATCAGCTTGAGTTTTTAACCCATCTAGATGTTCCATTAGTAGCGTTAACATCTTCCCAACGTCCAAGACTATTGTTCATATTCAATCCTTGACCAGCTCTGTAACCTTGAGCAACATCACCTTCTACTTTTTGATCTTTATCAATTCTTACTATAGTACTTTCCATTGTTATGTCATTAAATGGATCATTTACTCCAGAATTTGTCTTCTTAACATCTTCAAGATTTACTACAACATTATCACTACCTTTTTAGAAATCTTTAAATCTCCATTAAGTATTGTACTCTTGAATAAATTACCAACTTTAGTTCCACTTATTGCTGTTCCTGCTGCACCAGTTTTTGAACATTCTTTATAGACATTCCTTCAGCATAGTATTTTTCCAATACTATCTAAATAATTATCAGTTCCTCCAGCAGGTGAAGCAGCAGGATCATTAGTATTACCATCCTTATTCCATACAAGTTGACCTGAAGGTTGATTTATAATTCCTAAATTAACTGCATAATCATCATTCATTATAGCAACTTTAACGTTTTTCCATTCCACGATATTTAGCCATCCAGTATTTATAAGTATTATCTATTTTTACCATAATAATCTCTTATTAAAGGATGATAAGTAGTACTATTTAGAGTAAGAGAACTATCATATTCATTTCCTGTTAATAAAATACCATCAGTACATATCTATGTTTGTTCCAGTTGTATTAAATATAATTCCAGATTTATCTTTTGAAATATCTCCTTCTGTAGTACGTGCTACATAGAATGGTGTAGTATTTTTTATGATCATTTGCTGGTAAATTTGATCCAACTCTTCCATTTCTTGTACCAGTTGTGATAGTTGTAACATTTCCAGTACTCTTAACATCTAATGTAGGGACCCTACATTACTTTGGTTTACAATATCTCCAGTAAAATTAATTTGTCCATTTTCAGTTGCATATAATGCTCCATTTTTCTCCTGAAATTACTGAAACTCCAGTATTATATTTAACTGATGAATCTTTTTCCTTTTGCATAAGCTGCCATTCCATATATTAATGAATAATCGGCTTTTGCTTTAGAAGAACTTTCTACTGAACTATTAGGTGATTTTGTAGTTCCTTCAATGAGTTACAGATCCACCGTCAGTGCAACAGCTCCGATATTTTTTTATAAGTATCTGACAAGCTAGCGATATTTTTAGAAACTGTACCATGACCACTATTATTTGCACCTAATAAGTTATTATCAGCCGCAACTACATTACCATTTATTTTGATTGTTGAAGAAGCATTTGAATTTTCACGTTTTCCATTTGCATAAGCTAAAATAGATTCAACTCCTCCACCTCTTACATCTTTAGCAGTTATTATACCACCATTATTTACTAAAAGAGCAGTACCTTTACGTGAAACCATATCTACATTTACATCATCTAGGTTAATTTGTGAAGGATTACCACTTACACCACCATTGACACCATAACCATGTTTTCCTTTATCAAAATATCCGTTTGCATAAGCAAAAACTGAATTTTCAGAAGTAGCTTCATCATTAGTATTGTATCCAAATGATACTCCAGTTACTCCTGCTGTTGATTGCATAGCTCCATCTGAAACATGAGCTGGATCAGTAGTAGAAGTAGCACTTTTACCATCACTTGTATAACTATTTCCAGCTACCTTTATTACAGTTCCATTATCAGCCCATAACACAGTACTATTATTAGCAAATCGACCTAATCCAATATTAAGTCCACTAATTGTAAGATCTGTTACATCTTGTGTTGGAGATGTAGCATATCCAAATTCAGCTGTTGAATGTGCAGATGATTGTCCTGTATTTGCATAAACTCCTACACTGTGTGAAGAATCTGTATTTGTATTAGCTGAACCAATTACACCTTGAAGTTTTATAGAACCTCCATTATCTGTATTAAATATTCCAGAATTTCCTAATGTTCCGTTAAGAGCAGTAGTATTACCTTCTTTACTGTAATTAGGATTAATGAAGGCTGCAATAGCACTATTTCTACCTGTCATATTTACAGCATCTAATTGTAATGTTCCTTTATGTACATAACCTAAGTTAGCAAACATAATACCATTATCTCCACTATTTCTCATAACTCCATAGTCAAAATTTCCACCTGGCATTTTATTATTTGTAATTGTATTTTTAATTGTTAAGTCTTTAGCAAAAATAATTGTTTTTAACTCCAACATTATTTTTTTCCAACAAAATTTACATTCCATCCTGATGCAGCAGTATCATTTTCTATTTTCAAAGTAGCACCTTTATTAGTACGACCATCTTGAATATTAATACCAATATTATTATCACCAGTTGCTTCTAAAATTGTTGGAGATCCTGCAGCAGCTGTTCCTCCGTTTATAGTTAATGTATTATCATTAGTATTATTTCTTACTGTAATTAACACATCATCACTATCACCAGTAATACTAGATTGTTTTTCCAAGAGTAACATTACCTTTTATACATGTAAATACCAGTACCATTATTATCTTCTTTAGCATTTGCATTAGTTGATTTTACATCAAAAGTAGTATCTTCTATTGTTGTTATTGTTGCTGTTACTGCTGAGTCAGAAGAATCTCCTACAAGAATTCCTATATTATTATTAACTTTCTTTGTACTAGAATCGTCATCTGATTTTGCTTTTAGTAACAGCATCGCCAAGAATAAATTTACTATTTTTTTATTGAATCAATTGTTCTACCAGCACCTACATAAATACCATTATTATAAGAACCTTGACTAGTATATTCTAAACCAGATGCAGTATCTACATTAAATGTTACATTTTCTATTGCAGCATTATCTTGCCCACCATATTTTGTACTTTCAAGGAATAATCCATTATTATGAGTTCCATTAACAGTAACAGAACCACCTGTCATTGATACTTTACCTTGTTTTGCATAAATAGCATTTGAACTACTTCCAGATTTTACGTTAAAAATTGTACCACTAGTTGAGACATTTTGTGCAGCAGTTATACTTGAATAGATACCATTACTGCTATTTCCACTTGTAGTAAAATTACCACCTGTAACAGTTAGACCACCTATTGCTCCATCAGCAAAAATACCGTTATTCATATCTCCTGTTGTTGTAAAGTTACTACTTGTAACCCCTACAGTTCCACCTGATTTTAAAACAATACCATTACTATATTTGCTACCTACTTCAAATTTTGAATCTTCTATACTATGTGCTTCGTTTGTTGTATTTTCATTAATAAAGATACCATTGTTAAAACTATCATTTGTACCTGCTGATTTATCAACATTGAAATCAGTGTGTTTTAACGTCTACTTTCTTTGTACCATTATTGTATATACCATTACTTCTAGATACTCACTACTTATTGTAAAGTTTGAACGATAATATGCTGTTGGAGTACTGTTAGGATCCCATGTAACAGTTATTGGTACAACATCTGAACTTCCTGCAACATTAATACCATTTGTATTATCTTTTTTTCAAGTTAAAATCTGTTCCATTAACACTTATTGTTGTAGCATTAGATGATGTTATGATACCATTAGATTTTTGTGCATCAATACTAAATGTTCCACCTGTAACAGTTAACTCACCATCAGTTGATATAGCATTGGCATTTTGTACAGCAGTAGCATTAACATTGAAATTAACATAATTAGTTTCAACTTTACCACCACTTTCATTAAGAATACCATTAGATCCTTCTGCATTAACATCAAACTTACCTTTAGTAGAATTAGTAGATTTACTAACAATTATTTTTACCTTTACTAGCTATACCATTAGATTTTTCCCATTAATAGTAAAAATCAATATCAGTAAGTTTTACTTGTCCATCTGCTCCTGCAGCAACGGCATTGTTTAAACCATTAGATTCTTCTAAATCTACTATAAATTCTCCCTCTTTGAGAACCACAGAATCTGCTGCTGCATTATTATTTATTATACCATTTACTTTTTGTAGCACTAGTACTTTGTGGTGTTTTTCCTATATGGAACTTAACTTTACCACCATCAATTTTACCATTAGTATCATTATAAATACCACTTGCTTCAGGTCCATTTACATAGAAGATATTTTTGATTTCCAGTTGTTTGTAAATGAAGTGTTCCACCGTTATATACACCATTAGATTTACTTCCAACTCCATTTACATTTGTAGAACCTATATCAAACGTATTACCTCTAAGATATGCAGTTTTACTTGCTAAATTAGTAATTCCATTTTGAGTCGTTACTATATATATTGAAAGTTTGATCAGCAACACTTAATAAATTACCATTATTATAAATTGCGCTTGAATCTTTTGCATTAGAATTAAGAGTAAAGCTTCCATCAGTTCCATCTATTCTAGTTTTCTTTTGTATTTACTATAAGGTTTGAAGCATTTGCACTAAGAATAAATTTACCATTAGTTATTCTTAAATCATTTGAATTATTAATAGCATTTGCTTTTTGTTGCAGCAACATTAAACGTTGCTCCATTAATACTTGCATAAGCTTCATTTGTTATAAGGTTTGATTCAGTTGCATTAAGAGTATATGTACCATTAGTTATGTTTAATGTTCCATTAGTTGTTCCAGAAGCTTTTATTATAGATACCATTTGAACTTTGTGCAGATACTGTAAATTCAGAGCCATTAAGACTTACTACACCACCTTTATTATATAATCCATTACTTGCACCTGCAGTTGAACGTATTATAAATTTTACTAGAAGTATCATTAAAGGTTCCATTATCATTATTAGTTCTAAATACCGCTACAGCATTATGGGATCCGTTATCGATTACAAATTCATTTCCATTACTTGTTACTACTGGACTAGGATCTACAGAAGTTCCACTCACAGCAATACCAATTGTATCTGTTGTTCCTCCTAAATAAATTTTTATTTTTTTCTTCAATTCTAAATTACTGGTAGCATGAATTGCAGTATTTACATTACTATGATCAAATCCGTTATAAGTATAGCTACCACTCGTAAAATTTGAATTTGCTGGAATATCATCAAAAAGCACTCCAACTGATATAATTACCACCAATTGGCGTATGTAAAGTTATATTAGCTCGTGCATCTATTGCACTTTGTGCATCACTCCAAGTTGTTCCAGGATGAGCTGCTATATTTTTAATGTTAAATATTCTTTTGCATCAACTATGGTAGCTGTATAATTTTTTTGTACTACCTGATACAGAACTATGGTCATCTTCACCCCAATAATTTGCTGTAGTAATATTTGTATTTACACCAGTATATTTTATTTTTGCTGCACTTCCAGTTCCATTATAAAACCATCCACTAACAGTATGAGATGTACCAGCAGGACCTGTAGAACTATCTGCGTCTCCAACATAGAATATACCATCATTTATTTTTTTGTTATTTTTCCATCACCTTCAAACGGATTAGAAGCAGTTGTCCATCTATGAATATTGTAAATTTCTCCTTTACTTGATGCATTGATGTTTTAAATGTTGCTTTTTGTTGGAATAGTAGCAGTATAATTTGGTAATACACTAGCAGCAGTAGCGTTATTAGCATTATTTGCTTGCCCTGGAGTATGACTTGTACCATAATTTGTATTTACTTCTGTTGCTATAGTATTTACTGGTGAAGCATAAGTATAACTAACGTGCCCATTTAAATTATTGTATGTTGGATCATTCAAAGTAAAAGCTTTTGTATTAACATCAGTTGTTGGCATCTCTAGTTGGATCAAGATTAGGTGCTTTAAAGCTTTCTAAAGTTCTTTTTACCTTATTGGGTTCAGCTAAACTTGAGTTAAAACTAGGCGCTTCTGATAAACTTATTGGACTCAATTTATCCACAGTATAAGGTTTATAAGGCTCATGAATGTTAGCTGGATTAATTGTCAATGAATTTGGTTCTTCATTTCTCTTAACATTCAAATTTGTAGCCCCATATTGATGTTTATCCGCATCAAATACATACTTAGTCAAATCATTAGGTCTTCTACTAAAGTATTCAAGATATTTTCCACCTCTACCTCTATAAGTAGTTCCCCAGTCATTATTTGTAAATCCTGCTGAGTATTGGAATGAAGCCCATGGACTCTTTATTACTTGGTCCCCTTGTTTCATTAATCTAGCAAGTTCACTTTGTGCTCCTTTTAATGATTTTTCATTTTCCTTTCTAGCACGCATAAAGGACTGTCTTAGGTCCGTAATTGTGTCATAAGTTTGCGCAGTAACTTCTTGTTGTTCAGCAATTGCATCAGCTTGAAGTTTTGGCGCAAGTGTTAAAAGCCCAGTTATCAAGAATGAGATAAGCAGGCTATCAGAATAATGTACGTCTTTACATCTTTTTACAAACGATCGAAGATCTTTAGCGATCTGTCGTAGATTATTACTCATTTGTTTCCTCCTTGATTTATACGAACAGCCAAAGCCATCCGTGTTAATATACAGTTTTAAAAAAAACTGAAAGTATAAGAATAGTCTTAATTTCTTAAAAGCCACCTAAACACGGTCTAGAAAAACTGGTAGGATTTAGTATTTATAGGTGTTGGAGGGGGGAGGGTCCTTAATGGGGAGCAAAGAGGACTTTTTTGTGAGAAAAAGTTGGTATTAGATTAAATAATAATTTGAAATTATAGAGTGAATTTTATATGAAAGATAAAAATCGAAAAAGAAAATCGTGGTAATTTTTTTAATTATTTGTTTATATTTATTTAATAATTTATATAATGAAAAAAATATTATTTAAAAAAACGAAATTATATTTAAATAAAAACTTGACAAAAACGATTACTGTTGTAAACTAATAATATAAAAGATTACGATTATAAACATTTTGAGCGAGGTAGAAATATGAAAGAGAGTAGTGGAATTAATCAAAAGTGGCATATAACTGATGCAGAATGGGAAGTAATGCGTGTTGTATGGGCAAATAACGAAGTTACGAGCAGGTTTGTGGCGAAGGTGCTTTGTGAGAAGATGAAATGGAAGCAGGCTACGATAAAGACTTTGTTGAATAGGCTGCTGGAAAAGGGGTATTGAAAAAGGGAAATGGGGAACAAGTACATTTATTCGACGGATTTTACAGAAAAGGAAGTGGCTAATAGTTATATATTGGGGACTTTTTAATAAGATTTGTAAAAACGAAGGTTGGGGAGATGATTGGGAAGGTTATTGAGAACAGCGAGCTTAGTTTTGATGACTTGGAACTGATTTTGAAGGCTGTGGAGGAAAAGAGGAAGACGGCTGTGGAGGAGGTTTTGTGTGACTGTGTGAAAGGGCAGTGTAATTGTGAGCATAATGGGCATAGGCATGTTTGAAAATATAAAAACTAATTTGTTAAATTTATAAAATTTTTTTAAGTAATTGTAAAAGTAAATTATTAAAAATTAAGAAACAGTAATATTTTTTTGATACTAAAAGTTTAAGAGGAGGAAAAATATGGCAGAAAAAAATTTATACAGTAACTGGGATGAGCTGTGCGGCTTGTGCTAATGCTGTGGAAAAGGCACTTAACAAGAATGAGGATATTAATGCTTCGGTTAATATTGCAACTGAAAAATTGAATGTTGAGTATGATGAAGGAAAGTATGATTTTGATAAGATTAGGAAAAATAGTGGAATCGGCTGGGTATGGGCTAGTTGAAAATATGACTGAAGATAGGAAAGTTGAGCTTTATCAGGAAAAAGATAACGAGTTTGAAAAAAAGAGACTGATTTTTAGCGATTGTATTTGTTATTCCGCTTTTTGTATATTTCGATGGGGCATATGCTTGGGGCGGCGCTTCCTGAGGTTTTTGAATCCTAAGGTAAATGCGCTTAATTTTGCGTTGGCGCAGTTTGTGCTAACTTTGCCAATCATTTATGCTGGGAGAGATTTCTTTTTCGCATGGATTTTAAAAATTTGGTAAGAAAAGTCACCAACAATGGATTCGCTAATTGCAATTGGAGCGACAGCGGCGATACTTTTATGGAATTTATGCAACATATAGAATTGTTACTGTGGATCCTGAAGCGCACATGGATTTGTATTATGAATCGGCTGGTGTAATTATTACGTTAATTTTGTTTGGAAAGTTGCTAGAAGCAAAGACAAAAGGGCAAACTTCATCGGCAATAAAAACTTATCGGACTTCAGCCTAAAAAAAGCTAAAATTATTGAAAATGGTGTGGAAAAGGAGATTTTTAATTGAAAATCTGAAGGTTGGAGATATTGTAATTGTAAAGCCTGGGGGAAAAAAATTGCGGTTGATGGGAAAAATTGTGGAAGGTGCGACTTCTGTGGATGAATCAATGTTGACCGGAGAAAGTTTGCCAGTCAGTAAAAAAGTTGGGGATAAGGTTGTTGGAGGAAGTATTAATAAAAATGGGAGTATTAGATTTGAAGCAACTGAAATTGGGAAAAATACAGTTTTGTCACAGATTATAAAGCTAGTTGAGGAAGCGCAAGGGTCGAAAGCTCCAATTTCACGAATGGCTGATGTTGTGGCGGCGTATTTTGTGCCGATTGTTATTGAGATTGCGATAATTACAGGAGTTGCCTGGTTTGTGAGTGGAAGCGGATTAGTTACTGCATTGTCGTTTTTTATCGCCGTACTTGTAATTGCATGTCCGTGTGCATTGGGACTTGCGACTCCGACATCAATAATGGTTGGAACTGGAAAAGGTGCTGAAAACGGGATTCTCATTAAAAGTGGAGAAGCTCTTGAAACAACATATAAAATTAAAACAATTGTATTTGATAAAACAGGAACAATTACTAAAGGAAAGCCTGTATTAACTGATTTGATTGCTTATGGAAATTACAAGGAAGATGAACTTTAAAAATTGCCGCAAGTGTGGAAAATGATTCTGAACATCCGCTGGCAGAAGCGATTGTAAATGAGGCAAAGAGGAAAAATGTTGAAATTAAGCCTTATGAAAAATTTAGGGACAATGCCAGGTTATGGGATTCGTGCGACTTTTTGAAGGCAAGGAAATTCAAATTGGAAATAAAAATTAATGGAAAATAAAAATTGATGTGAAAATTTCTCAAAAAGGACTATAATATTTTTGTCAAATGAAGGAAAAACTCAATGTATATTTCGATTGACAATAAATTGGCAGGAATTGTTGCAGTTGCCGATGTTATTAAGGAAACAAGCAGAGAAGCCATTGAAAAAAATTGAAAAAAATGGAATTAAAACAATAATGCTTTACAGGAGATAATGAAAAACTGCAGAATTTATCGCAAAGCAAGTAGGAATTGATGATGTAATTTCAGAAGTTCTGCCTTTATCAAAAATCTCAAAAATAAAGGAGCTTCAGGAAAAAGATGAATTTGTCGCAATGGTCGGAGATGGAATCAACGATTCGCCAGCATTAGCTCAAGCAAATGTAGGAATTGCGATAGGAAATGGAACAGATGTGGCTCTAGAATCAGCTGATATTGTTTTTAATTAGAAACGATTTGCGAGATGTGGCTGGAGCGATTGCATTAAGCAAGGCAACAATTACAAATATAAAGGAAAAATTTATTCTGGGCATTCTTTTTACAACGTACTTGGAATCCCTTTTTGCAGCTGGAATATTTTTATGCATTTTTCAATGGATCGAAAGTTAGACCCGATGATTGCAGCTTTTGCAATGTCATTTAGTTCGGTGTCGGTTTTGAAATGCTTTGAGATTGAAGTTTTTAAAGTTAAATATTTTTATAGTAGTTTGATTATTTCCTATATATAAAAATATGATATAATTCATTTGTAAGAGGGTTTGATTCATGAAAGAAGGAAAGGGAGTTGATAGCTATGAGTTTATTCAGTAGAAATTAGACAGTAATTTAATTAATAATTTTTCAAAAGTGGCAAAAAGAAAGTGGAGGCAGATGATCTATATGTTATTTTAAAAAAATAATGCTCAAAAATTATATTGATTTAATTTAGCAAAAATAGAAAAATAAAAATATTAGCTGGTAATGATGAATTTTTGGATAGAAAATGGATCATCTATAGATGTTTTAAAGAAGGTTACGTGAAAAAAACATTTGATGATTAGAATGATTCTTTGATATCTGAAAAAGCAGCTATTAAAGACTTCATATAGTCTTAGAAAAAAATTTGGAGGAATTGATGGTTTTAAAGATGAAAGATTGTCAATATGAAATTTTTCAAATGTTTAATATCAAATGTTTATCATATATAATTTTTGGAGTTGAAAATCATCAATGATGAAGAAAAGAACTGCAAGATTATGTTATCAGTTTTATTAAAAATCATGCTTTATATTTAGATGGAAATATAGAAGTTGAATTAGTAGGGAAAATTATGATGGTTCTTCTTGAGTTAAATGGAATTAGTTTAAATTGTTCTAATGATAAAAGAACTTACAGAATTGGGAGTTAAAACAAATAGCAGATTCTATAGTGATATTCTGAGAGACTTCTTGAGATTTATTTACTAAGTCATATATTTAAAAGTCTTAGAGTATAAAAATATATACCATATAAAACTGTTATTTCAAACTAGATACATCTCCCATATAGAAGTTTACTTCTTTGTATATTGAAATTAAAACATATTTAAAATTTTATCCTTCTTTTATGGCAGGTTTTAATGCTCCCTAAAACAATAGCCGAAACAATACTTCCAATTATAACTGCTACTAAGTATAGGAAGAAGTTGTTACTTAATGCCATTACTAGGATTCCACCATGTGGAGCAGGTATTTTTATATTAAATAGTCCTGTTAATGCTCCTGCGATTGCTGAACCCTACGACACTTGCTGGTATTACTCTTGTTGGATCTGCTCGCTGCATAAAGAGTTGCACCTTCTGTGATGAATGAGAATCCCATAATGTGAGTTTGTAAGTCCTGCTTCTCTTTCTTGTGCCGTAAATTTATTTTTAAATAATGTTGATGCTAATGCGATTGCGATTGGAGGAACCATTCCACCAGCCATAACTGCTGCCATTGGTAAACTTCCACCAGATGTCATTGTAGCTGCCAATGTTCCAGAACCAAATACATAAGCTGCCTTAGTTTACAGGGCCTCCCATATCAATAGCCATCATTCCACCAAGAACTGCACCTAATAGAACAGCGCTTGAACCAGACATTCCATTTAACCAAGCATTTAAACCGTTGTTAATTATTGCTGCAAATGGATTTATAACAAAGTACCATTGCTACACCTGTGATTAATACTGATAAAACTGGATACAATAATATCATTTTTCAATCCGCTTAAAAGATCTTGGCATACCTGATAATGCTTTTTACTAAACCCTTGTACAACATATCCAGCTAAAAATCCACCAAGCAATGCACCAATAAATCCAGAACCACCAGCTGTTGCAATAGCTCCTGCAACTAGTCCTGCCGCTAATGCCGCTCTTTCACTAATACTGTAAGCAATATATCCAGCTAAAACTGGAACAAACAATCCAAATGCCTGTCCGCCAATATCTTTTAACATTTTAGCTAGCGGTGCTTTAGAACCGTATTCTGCTCCAGCTCCACCATTACCAGACAATGTATCAACTAAAAATGCCAATGCTATCAAAAATTCCTCCACTTATTACTAACGAAGCATATGAAACTCCACTAATAAGTGTTTGTAAAGTCCTTTTTTCTCAGATGAAGATGATTCAGAAGAATCTGCAGTTTTTGAACCGCTTGCATGGAAAATAGGGGCTTTTCCATCTAAAACTTGTTGAATTAATGCTTTTGCATTGTTAATTCCTTCTTTTGCTTCCACTTGAATTAACGGTTTTCCGTCAAATCTGTCAACTTCGATATTTCTGTTAGTTGCTAAAATTACCCCAGTAGCCTTTTTAATATCTTCATCAGTCAAGACATTTTTCTGCCATCCGCACCGTTTGTTTCAACATTTTATTTTATTCCCATTTTCATCAGCTGCTTTTTAGTGCTTCTGCCGCCATATAAGTATGGGCAATTCCTGTTGGGCAGGCTGTTGCTGCGATTATGTAAGGAGCATTTTCATCAGTTGGAGCTTGTGCAGTTACAGCATCTTTCTTTTCTTCTTCTGCAAATTTTTCTGCTTCAGCTTTATTAATGATTTCCAGTACTTCATCAGCTGTCTTTGCATTTTCAAGAGCTTCCTTGAAATCATCATCCAATAATAATGTGATAATCTTTGCAAGTGTTTCAATATGAGTGTTATTTGCACCATCTGGAGCGGCAATCATAAAGAACAATGTTGCAGGTTCTCCATCCAATGAATCGTAATCAATTCCTTCTGGTTTTCTACCCATTGCAAGTGCAGGTTTTTACATATTTTGTCTTAGCTATGTGAGTGCGATTCCTTCACCAATTCCAGTTGAGCTTTGAGCTTCTCTAGCCATCAATGCCTCTACATATCCGTCATAATCATTCAGGACACCTGTTTTTCGTGCAGTCTGGCTAGTTCTTTGATTATATCTACTTTAGTTGTAGATTTCACATCTAGACTAATTCTATCTTTTAATCAGTAAAGTCAGATATTTTCATTTGTACACCATCCTTAATTTATTATTTTTTTCATTTTATTTCTTTAAATAATTTTTATTTTCAGCCGTAGTAAAGCAACTTTAAAAATTAAATACAAAAATCATTACTATTTTACTCAATTGTCAAGTTTGATTTTTACTCTTTAAAAAGTTTCCTTTGAAATTTCAATTTCATCATACAATTTATTTACTAAATCGCTTTTCTGCAAGTCCATAAGAATAAGCTGGCACTTCCTGAGCGACTGCCAGTCTAAATGAATCTTCTGAGAAGCCCTTTACAAATCCTGCAGTAAACCCTGCAACCATAGAATCTCCAGCACCAATTGAGTTGATTGAGTGCCCTTTTTGGAACAGATGCTTCCAGCACAAAGTCCTTGTTTACAAGCAATGCACCTTCGCCACCTCTAGATAAAATGACATTTTTAACTCCTCTGTCTAAAAAGAATTTACATTTTTCTACGATTTCAGCCTTTGTTTCCAATTTTTCGTTAAACATTTCTCTTAGTTCATGAATATTCGGCTTAACAAAAAGATTATTGTGAATATTGTCTTGTATACATTTCCTCTTGTATCAAGTACAATTTCCACATTTGCTTTTTACATTTTCAGATAATTGCTTTGTAAATTTTACTGCTGATTGAAGATGGAATACTTCCAGATAAAACAAGTATATCTCCATCTTTTAAATCAGAAATTTTTGTTGAATTAATTCTTGCAATTTTTCTGATGTACTCTGGTGAAACTCCGGTAAGTTCAGTTTCTTTGTCGTTTCCATTAACCTTTACATTAATTCTAGTATTTCCTTCAAGTTCCACAAATTCAGATTTAATGTTATCCTTTTTCAACTCTAACAATAAAAATCTCCAACAAATCAGCCACAAATCCAATCGCTGTAGATTCCACATCCAGATTTTTTCAATACTTTAGAAACATTAATCCCTTTTCCGCCAGCCTCTATAATTTACTTTGTGAGCGAAAGATTCAAATGTTCTGCCTGCAAATCATCCTTTAGATACATGTCATAATCCAACGCTGGATTCAATGTCAATAGTGTAAATCATCTTTCCTCCCAATTTAAATATATTTTAGTATTTTTTCAAACCATTTAATAGATATGCTTAATAACTCGAATATTTTATCAAAGATTCAAGATTTCTTGCTTCATAATATTTATTTTATTATAATTCTAATATAATTTCAAAACAAATCTAATAGGTTCTACTATATTATTTGCCACTATATATTTATAACATTTTGAAATTTTAAAAGTCAAATAATTTAGACTATTAAATTTATTTTTCATCTTTAATGTTAATATATTATAATTAAATTAAATCAAGTCAAGATTCAAATCAGATTATAATGGGAGTAGTATATGAAAAAGTAAAATCAAAAAGATATGTTTATTTATGCCTTTGCTTTTATCTTTAATAAGTTGTGGAAAGCAGTGGTGGTAGTAATGATACGGAAAAACACCACACACCAATTCCAAAGCCAAAGCCAGCAGATCCAAATCCAGGGCTAAGTGCCTCAGATGTTTATTATAACGGTGAAATTGTGATTCGAAATGGAGGATATTCATCACAATATCCAAGAATGGTATAATACTTACAACAACAAGTGATATAGTTAAAATTCCAAATATAGCTGGAACACCAATAAAAACAAGATTACCAGACATCTTCAGGGATTCCAATGAATGGAAAAATATTTTTACATAGTACAGGAACTACACAGCAAGTTACAGATTTTAGTTCAGATTTAACTGCTTCAAATAGTTATCGAGCAGCAATTGGTGGAGATTTAATGGACGAGTATATTGCAAGGGTAGATTCAGCTCAGGTGGAGATAATTTATTAAATAGTGCAAGAACACTCGCGACTTTGGTCGTGAAATGAGATTGCACGAAAATTTTCAGTAAGCATATAGGAAAGCTTGTATGTAGACATTGAGCAAAACCGTGCAACAAAGAAACTGAATTGCTGGGAACTCTTAGCTAGTATAACTACAACATAATATCTAGTGAATACATGTATAAGTGTGAAGGTAGCGAAAGCAGATATACTAGATGGTGCAGGTTAAATCCTAAACATTATGATAATAGACAATCAGCAGCTAAGCCTGAAAAAGGAAAGTTCAACGACTATCCCTCGTGAGGGGAGTACAATACAGGCGATTGGTATTGGAAGTGGTTTCGCCTAGAGGTCCTTGAGATAGGATATGGATAAGATATAGTCTGTGCTTGTTAGAGATAACAAGAAGTTCATAAGAGAGAACTGCGTAGTAGTAGCGTACTTATGTGAACGACGCTTCCCACTGTTGTGGGGTTTTTAAAACTTTAAAAATATTTAAAAATAAACAGATAAAATGTAGAATACATGATATAATATCTCTGATGAAAAGGAGGTGATTATATATGTATTGACATTAAAACAACAGGTGAAAACATCTTAGTAAAAGGAGTTTAGAAATTTAAAATATTTATCTCTATAATAGCCAAGAACTTAACTAATGAAGCTATATATATTATTAAACAGTATTATTTTAATAAGAAAAAGTATTTAAGTTATAATAGAAAACTATAAAATGCTTAAAAATAGTGAGAACTATAAGAAATTAAATTCTAATATGGCTCAACAAATTCTAAAAGAAGTAGACGGAAGTTTCAAATCATTTTTGGACTTTTGAAAACTACTAAGAATTAGTCAATATAATTTTAAAAAGATACTAAAAATTACCTAAATATCTTGCTAAAGATGGATTTACAACTCTTGTTATAGGTTTTGTTAGATTAAAAGATGATATGATGATAGTTCCTTTATTCAAATTCGTTTAGAAAACTCATCAGGAAGTTAAAAATTAAGTTGCCATCAGTATTACAAGAAAATAAAAGAATTAGAATAATACCAAAACAACATTCTAGGTACTTTGAAATTCAATATACTTATGAGGTGAAGAAATTCAAAAGGGAATTAAATAAAGAAAATGTACTTTAGGGAATTGATTTAGGGGTATAGATAATCTTTGTGCTTGTGTAACTAATAATGGAGCATCATTCATAATAGATGTTAGAAAATTAAAAATCAATTAATCAATACTATAACAAGATAAATGCAAAAATTACAAAGTATAAAGATAAGCAAAAACACTTCTCAGAACGAACATTAAGGTCAAAAAGAGAATAACTAGAAAGAGAAATAATCGTATAAGATTATCTTTCAAAAAGCAGCAAGAATAATGTAAAATTATTGTCTTAATAATGATATAGGAAAACTAGTTCTAGAGATATAATGAAGATTTTCAAAAGAAATTCAAATATGGAAGTATAAATCAAAACTTTTGTAAAATATCTCATATGGAAAAATTAAGAGATAAATTAATATATCTATAAACTATATGGAATAGAATTTAAACTACAAGAAGAGAGTTATACATCAAAAGCAAGTTTCTTTGATGGAGTGAGGAATTCAATATATGATAAAGAAAAATCAAAAAGAATATGTATTCAGTGGAAAAGAAAGAAAAAGGACTATATCAAAACAAGTGCAGGTAAGCTCATAAATGCAGATTGTAAACGGAGCATTAAATATATTAAGAAAAAGTAAAGTTGTGGTTAAGTATCCTATACAACTAGAGGTGAGCTGAACACACCTAAAAGAATAAGGGTAGTGCTATCAAACTAGCAAAACTTTTTGAGTACTAAATATTTAAAGATTTTAGAACCCTGCGACTTTAGTCGTGGGAGTTCAGATATTTGTGTGAGGAACATCAAAGGAAATAAAATCCGTCACTTGAAGGAGGACTTCTTATTTTGAAAAACTTTGGAAAAATCTTGGGTAAATGTAGTTTGCACTTGTGACAAATCTGGAACTGCAGGATTGGAATGGAAGGATGTGAACCATTGTCAAATGCAGGGTAGCTAGTAAATGGACTATAACTGCGGTAAGTGAAGATGGAACATCAGCAAAAAGCAGCGGAAAAATGTTGCAAAAGCGGTAGATCGGGTGCGTAGAAAAATTTCCTGAATGAAAAATGGATATGAGTTAGAACATAATTCTTTCAACAGCTACTGATATCGGAGCAGCAGGAGTGGATGATGATGTTTGGATATGGACTTTTAGATGCTACTACGCTTTTAAATGGACAAGAAACTTGGATATAGATTAAGCAAGTTTTTATGTTCCAGATACTAAAAACTTTGGGTTTTTGAAATAATATGTTTACAGTTCGTATACAGATTTAGACGGAAAAAGGGACATTAATTTTTAGAAGGATTCTTTTTATAAAATAAAAGTAGATGGTGGAACACTAGTTTTTGAAAGGAGACAATACTTCTGAATATGAAACAATAATAAAAAGATGGAATACTCGATGTTGAAGAATTTACTCGAAAAATATTGAAATGAAACAAATGGAACATTGATTACAAATCCTGAAACTGTGATGAGGAGAATTTCTAAAAATTATTATACGGAGGAGATAACTGTTAATAAGGCAGTTGATGTTATAAATAAAGGAACTAAAGAATATTGGAACAGGAGCGATTATAACTGGAGTTATACAGCGAAATGTTGGTTCAATGACAGAAGCAGAAAGTGGATCAAAATTGATAGTAAAAGGAACAATAAAAGAAATTGATGGAAGAGAAAGAAATCAAACTTTGAGGCTCAGTAAAACTTTTTAAGTAATGGATACGTTACTGCAACTCTCAGCAACTTATCGACAGTTATGAAGCTGAAAAAGGAATAGAAGGACAATTTGCAAAGTGGAAACGATGAATTGATTAATGGAAAAGTCGAAAATAGAAAGATTCAATTGAAGCTACAATTAGTGAGAAAAATGTGGAAGATTATGTAAATAGTTTGAAAAATAGCGATGAAATGCAGAAGAATACTGCTAAAAATGTAGAGGTTCCTTTAAAGAATTAGATAAAATAGCTGAAGGAAATGCAAATGTTTCTAATTTTTGCTTTAGGTGCGGCAAAAATTCAAAAATTCTCTATCTCTGAGTTCAAGTATATTGATAGTTTATCGGGACAAAGTTGTGCTTCAGCTCAAGCTCTAACATTTCAACAATCGCGAAACAATAAATAAGGATTTATCAAATAGACTTGTAATGCTCGGAACACTTGATAATGCTAGTGATAAATTTGGATTATGGATTTCTTCCATTGGAGCTAATGGGAAATTAAAACAAAATGCGTATGCTGAAGGAAAAACTAAAGTTTATGGAGGACAGGTTGGAATTGATAAGCAATTTGGGAGAAAATTTGATTTTAGGAATGGCTTTAGACTTATTCATATGAAATTTGATAGACATGGTGAAAATCAGATGCAGATAATTTTGGAATTTCATTGTATGGAAGAGTTGGAAATAAAGATAATCCGATGTATTTGCACAGGAAGAATTGGACTTGAGTTGTAAATAGTAAGTTAAAAGGATATTATTTTATCTGAAAAATGATATTTCACGAGGAAAAATTGAGCATAATGATAAAAGTAATTTCAGGATATTTAGAAACAGGGTATGATGTGAAAAAGGTGATTTTGTATTGACACCATTGCTGGAATCTCGCGCGATACAGTTCAAGAGGAGCATTCACGAGGAAAATAGCCAATTTGGATTAAAGGCGGATAAAAGACTTACACAACAAACAAAGTGGACTTGCTGGAGTTAGGTTAGTCAGTAATTTTCGAAAATGGTTCCAAAAACTTCATTACAAGGATACATAACACATCAAAGGGCGTAATAATGAAGATTTGAATTTTATAAGCATCGTGTTCAGGACTACTCAGATGGTACATTTAAAGTAAGGGAATAGGGCTTTCAAAAGAGCCAAACATGGATAGGAGCTGGAGTTTAAATGAAGTTGGTTCGAAAATTTGCCTGGTATTTGAATTATGATGGAAAAATTGATAAAAAGGCTAAAAATAATGTGTCTACAGCTGGTATGAGAAGTTAATTTTTGATAGACTTTTTAAATGATAATTTTAGATTTTTATGCAATTTTAAATTGTATATGTTCACTTATCATTGTAAGATACTTTTTAAATGAAAGTTTAGTTCAAAAATTAGAAAAATAAGTTTTAGGAGATGATTTTTATGAAAAAGAAAAAGTTTTGTAATGTTAATTCTATTGGTCTTTATGATGGTAACACTCGGCAACGAAAGCAGATTTTTGGTCGAAATTAAGAGATGCTCTTATAGGTGGTAATAGTCTATTCAGAGTTCAAGTTCAGAGGATAAAAATATTGTAGATGGTAAAATGTATAATCCAAAGTTGATAATAGAGAATATAGACTAGTTGACGAAAGATGAAGAGAAAATTCTCAGTGATTACGAAAATTTGAAAATTCATCAAGTGACTTTTTATTATGAATGTATAATAAATCCAAAAGATTTTTATCAATAATAGGATTTAGGACTTTTTATGGATATGCTGATTTTTCCTGTATATGAAATTGGTTCAGGAGTGGAAAGAAAGTGTTATGAAAAGAAGGAAAATGAATATAAAAAGGAAGTTTCAAAAGAAAAATTTCTATATGACAATAAATTGGCAAAATATATATGTAAAAATGAAATTAATGTTTCAAAAATAGCAGTTTATGATGCAAAATTAAATGATAGAGGCTATCCTTTGTTTAGTTCATCAAGAGTTTTTGATAAATGATAAATTAGTATCTTATTATAAAATTAAAAGTAAGTAAGATGTAACTAACAATTTTGAGTTAATTACATATTCTATATATAAATAAGTTAAAATTATAAATTAAGTTTTAAATAAATTAATGTTTATGTCACAACCACAAGAATGTAATATCAATTACCATACGTCCTTGAATTGTTCTTTCTTCCATTTTCCTTAAAAGATTTCAGGAGCTTCTTTCAATAGTCTCTAGTTTGAACTACTGGCATAACAATCCTTCAGCTCCAAATTGGAATGCTTCTCTCAAGTCTTCTCTTGTTCCAACAAGCGAGTCCGATTACTTCAATTCCGTCCAATACAGTTTTCACGATTGGCAAGTCCAGTAGTTTCTGATGGAAGTCAACTGCAACAACTTTTTCCTGCAGCTCTACCTGAATCAACAGCTTGGTTAAATGCAACTTTTGATACAGCAGTAACTACAGCAATATGAGCTCCAATTCGCTCATTCTTTTAATTTTGCAACCGGATCTTCTGCCATTTATAACATAATCTGCTCCCAACTTCTGTATGAGAGTGCCAATTTATCATCATTAATATCAACAGCAATTGCGTGAGTGCTAAACACTTTTTAGCATATTGAACTCCCAAATTTCTAATCCTCCAGCACCATAGATTACAACCCATTGTCCTGGTTGAGGTTTCCAACTTTTTATTGCTTTATAAGTTGTAACTCCTGCACAAGTGATGCTGCTGGCTTGAACCGGATCCAGTCCTTCAGGCACTTTTACCGCATAATCAGCCGTAACGATACATTGTTCAGCCATTCCACCATCTGCAGAATATCAGCATTTTATTACATCTCTACACAATGTTTCCTGTCCATTAATACAGTATTCACATCTTCCACATCCTTCAAAAACCAGGCAATACTAACTCTATCTCCAGGTTTTAATGACGTCACGCCTTCAGCAACTTCCTACAATTTCAATTCCTTCATGCCTCAAAATTCTTCAGGAACTTTTACCAAAATCTATGAGCCACATGCAAGTCAGTATGTCAGACACCGCAATATTCACATCAACCAATGCTTCCCCAGCTTTTAATCCTCTCAACTCTTTTTCTACAACTTCTACTCCAGTTCCTTCTTTATTAACTACTACTGCTCACTTTAAATTTCTCTTCCTTTTTACTTATTTTTATTTCTAGTTCCTAAATTTTTAAATTTAGTTATATGAATATTTAAACATGATATATTTATACCTAATTTAAAAAGTCAATAATAAAATAGTTTGTCTTACTTACTATTTGGATAGAAAAATTTATTTTAATAAAATATTATTAAAAAGACTTTTAAATTTCTTGAAAATTTATTGACAATAGGTTTGTTGGTAGAATTTCTGTGGGCATAAGTTTTATTAGTTATTTATATTAATTTTTACTTTGGTTTTAGATATCACATTAAATATTTAAAATTTATGCTAATTTATTGTTTTAATGGTGGATGTTTTGAACGAGGAAGTCCCGGAAGGAGATTTGAAAATTTAAATAATTTAAAAATTTATGAATTTATGCAAATATGGATAAAGGAATATCTTCGTATTGTTATTCTCCTGATTTTTATTTGCATATAAAGTTAAAAATGCAAAAAGAAAGGAGATTGGAAGTTAATGATGGAAAACAACATTGTTCAAAAACTTATAGATGAAAAATATTTTTGAAATTAGAAAATATTTAAACGAGTTTAAACATTGTGGAAGTTTCAAGAATTGCTGAATCAGTTTGAGTCTTCTGAACTAATAATGATTTTTCGGCTACTTTCTAAAATAGGGCAGCCGATGTATTTTCATATCTGGACAGAACATCAGGAAAATTATTAAAAACAATGACAGATGTGAAACTAAAAATATATTTGATGAGCTGTATTTTGACGATATTGTCGATATTATCGAAGAAATGCCATCGAATGTAGTATATTAGGAATACTGATGCAAAGATAGACACACAATAAATCTTTTGTTAAAATATCCTGAAAATTCAGCTGGAAGCATTATGACAACTGAATATATGGACTTAAAAAGGATATGACAGCTTCTTCTGGCAATTTTTAAAATTAGGGATGTTATGGAAGATATGGCAAAATGTCTATACCTGCTATGTGATTGACGAAGGTAGGGCTGGAAGGAGTAATTTCCTAAAAGAACTTATTACGAGCAAGGATGATGAGCCGATTCAAAATCTTATGAATAAAAATGTGATAAGTGTTCATGCAAATGATGATCAGGGAAAAGGTTGCGGAAATAATAAAAATATAATCTTATCGCCCTACTTCCTGTGACTGATGATGAAAATAGACTTTTAGGAATCATTACGATTGATGATGTGATGGATGTTGCGGAACAGGAAGCGACAGAGATTTTTCATAGAATGGCTGGGATTTCGCCTGTGGAGAGTCTTGTTTAAAAACAAGCGCCTTTACAATGGCAAGACAAAAGAATTAGCTGATATATATTGTGCTTATGATTTCGCCACATTTACTGGAAGAATTATAAGCAAATATGAAGATGATGCTGCAGTCTGTAGTTATACTTTCTTCATTTATTCCTATGCTAATGGATACTGGAGAAATGCAGGTGCACAGTCTTCGACAATTGTAGTCCGTGCTTTGGCATTGGGGAGAGTTGATACAAAGATACTTTTAAAATATTAAAAAGAATTTCTTATTTTCATTTATAGTAGCTATTGTTTTTGGCGGCAATCGATTTTTAAAATTATAACTTTTGACAAAAACACCTTTTAAATGTTGCAATGACAGTTTCAGTAGCTTTAATTTTGTAGTTATAATTTCTAAAATAATAGGTGCTTTTAGCCAGTTATCCTAAAACTTTTAAAATGGATCCGGCAATATTAGCGAGGGCCTTTAATAACAACGATTTTAGATGCGCTTACTCTTACTATTTACTTTAGATTTTGCAACTATGTTTTTTAAGTATGTTATAAAAGTAAATATTTTTATAAGATTTAAGAATATAAAAATTGATTGTCTAATCGAAGATTATATGGCAACTAATATAAGAAAAATGAGGTGAGATGATAGAATAATTGAAGATCTTTTGAAAGATATTTTGAAAATAGATTAGATAAATTAAATGCAGTTGAAATTTCTGATGTGATAAATTTATTTAAGCTGCGAGAGCTTGTAATAATGATTTTAGACTTTTAAAAAGGATAAAAGCGGCGGATGTATTTTTCAGCTATTTGGACAGTGAACATCAGGAAATGATTATTCACGCTTCAACTGATGTTGACGAGAAATATTTGATGAACTGTTTTTGACGATATTGTCGACATTATCGAGGAAATGCCGTCGGATATTGTATTTTAGAAAAATACGGATAGAAAAAGATAGACACTTGATAAATCAACTAAAATATCCAGATAATTCAGCTGGAAGCATTATGACGACTGAATATGTGGATTTTCAGAAAAATATGACAGTTCAGAGGCGATAGGACAGCTGAAAACTGGGAAAAGACAAGGAAAATATTCATACTTGCTATGTTACGGACAAAAGGTGGAAGGTGTGCTCACTAAAAGGAATTGATTTCTAAAAGGACAGTGCTGTAATTGAAGATATTATGAATACAAATTTTGTAAGTGTAAATACACATGATGATCGGAAAAAGTTGCAGATTTATTTAAAAAGTACGATTTTATCGTTATGCCAGTTGATTGACCATGAAAATATAGGCTTTTGGGAATAATTACGGTGGATGATGTTTTGGATGTTGTGGATCCAGGAAGTTACGGAAGATTTTCACAAAAATGGCTGGAATTACTTCACCACCGATGATTCCTATTTAAAAACAAGCATCTTTACGATGGCAAAGCAAAGAATCAGGTGGCTTGCAGTTCTTATGATTTCTGACTAATTTCTGGAAAATATAATACAAAGGTTATGAAAAAGTTCTGGCAAAGTCAATAATTTTTAACGGCATTTGTCCAATGCTTATGTCAAGCGAGGAAATGTTGGTTCACAATCTTCAACGGTTGTAATCCGTTCACTTGCACTTGGAGAAATTTCTCCAAAAGATGCCTTTAAAGTAATAAAAAGAATTTTTCAATTGGAATAATGGTTTCAATAGTTTTTGGCGCTGTTAAATTTTATAAGACTTATAACACTTGAAAACCAATTGTGTAATTGCTTTGTCGTTTTCATTGACGCTTGTATTTACAGTAATTGTATCAAAATTGGTTGGAGCACTGCTTCCGCTTGAGCAAAAATTGTGAAGGCCGATCCAGCAGTTATGGCAACACCTTTGATAACAACAATTTCAGATGCTGTGACACTTGTAATTTTATTTTAATTTTTGCGATGTTCTTAAAACTTTAACAAAAGATAAATGAGAGCAGTTTATAAGTAATGTAAATCTAATGAAATACTGGAAATATCTTTATATATTTGGTATATATATAATAAACTTTTTAGGAAGGAAAAATAATCTTATGAAGGCTAAAATATTAATTTTATTAAGCATGCTTCTATTTGTAGTAAGTTAGTGGAACTCATCCGGCGCAAAAAGGAATTTGAGACAAATGAAAGTAATGCAGTCAGGAAATTTATCAAAATTTGGCAAAGAGCAAAGTGGAATGTAACGGTTATTTTAGATCAATTTAGTAAAATGTATGGCGAAGGATTGATAACCTACAAAATTAACAAAGTTGAGGCAAAAGGATACAGCCACAATTAATGTTACTGTAAAATCTCCTGTTTAACACCTTATATGTCAGAACTTCAAAATAGAATGTCTGAAAAACTTTCAAAGGCTATGCCAAAAATAACGAAGACTGCAAAAATCAAATAAAAAGAATTTTTAATGAAAGAAATTTAATAGCAAGGATTTGAAATATACAGACTTTTGGATATTAAGTATGTAAAAATGGAAAAGATTGAGAAATGAGCGATGAAAATGAAGAGATTTTTCAAAATCTTAACTGGAGCTTATGAACTAGTTTATACGATTTCCCGTAAATGGGTTTTTAGTATTGAATAGAAAGAAGTTACTTGAATTTAGATACTTCTTTTGAAAAATAAATTTTTAACAAAGGGTTATGCTGTTTTTCCATTTTAAATAGTGGATAATTGTGAATTTCAAATTTAAAAGGCTGTTAAATATTGTAAACTCTCGAAGTTGCATTTTCTTTGAGTGTATCTGGATGCTTTCTAAATTGATCCAAAAAGATTCTGTTATGTCAAATTCTGATATAAGATATATGTGTAGTTCAAATTTTGTCTACGTGCTGCAAATCCAGATTGTTCGCTGGATGAATCTGTAAAAGCGTAACCGATATTGCTGCTTCTCTTCCATTTGAAAATATGGTTTTTGGAACTGGAAGTTTTGACATTCTTCGGTTAAGTTCCTTGCTAACTATATTTTTCATGAGCATCAGTGCCAAAAAACTATAAAAATGAAAATTACAAAACAGATACCAATAACAAATATTCGAGTTTTAAAAAGGGTGGTGTTAATATACAGGCTAAAATTAGAACTCTTGCTGTATAAGCTAATTTTATATATTTGTAATATAATCATTGTCCTTTTCTCCTTTGCATTGATAATATTCAGCTGGTTATCTAAAAATTCCTTTATGTCATTTAATTTTCTGAGTTTTAGCATTAGCAGTTGATCCGAATTTCTATCTGGATGTACTATTTCCCTCCTGTATGCTTTTTATTACATCTCATTTTATTTCTCCCGTTTTATCAATTTTTAAAAACAGCAAGATATTCTTCAAATTTCTGAATAATTTCTCCATCATTTGTGCTTTAGTAATCAAAATTTTGAATAGTCATTATTTTTCTTTCATATTGCTCCTTGAGTATTCCTGTTGATGTCTACATCATATAGTATTCTTGGGATTTTTCTTTTCCAGTACTGTTTTTCCCTGTCCTGCTGCTTCTGATATTCTTCTGATCTTTTTCTTCTTCTTTCATATTCTTCGATTCCTTGCGCTTTCAAACCATTGCTCATATTTTTGTAGAATTTTTGCTATTTTCTCCTCTCATTCAGAAAGGAATTCTAAAATAAAATTCAAAAAATTCTGGAATAGCTTTAAAAATCAGAAAACTGCACGAAAGCAATTAGAACGTAAATAAGAACACCTAAAAAGCCAGCTCCAGTTTCCAGCAAAAACTAAAAGCAAGCAAAGAGCATACTAAAATTGGCAATGTGTATAAAATCCTATAGCCATTATTGCCAATGAAATTAAACTACATAATTCAACAATTTCCCACTTAATATAAATTGTACTAATCTTCGTAAGGTTTTCACTATTTTCCTCCTTTTTGAGAATTTAAATCCGTTTAAGAAATTTAAGTGAAGATCTTTTAGCCCTTGCAAAAGAAATTCATAGCTATTTGCTGTTTAAATGGAAAATAGCATTAAACAGTATTTGTTTAGCAAAAATTCATTTCCTATTTCAAATAAAAATTCTTAGATTAATAGTATTTTACTCAATTATAAGGTAGACTGTCAACTTTTTATATCTTTTATAAATACGATATATGGGGCTGTTCACAAAATAAATAAATAAAATACAAATCATAAATCTATATTTATAGAATCAATAAAAATAATACCTATTGATTTTTAAAATATATAATATTTATGTTAGTAAGAATATTTGCGAATTATGAGACAGCCTCACCATGACTAAACTATAATTTATTATTAAATTAAATGCAATAAAGATTAATATTTTGTAATTAAATAGTCCAAATGCTCCAGAGCCGCTTTTGCTCCTTCTCCCATTGACGTGATTATTTGTTTTTCTGCTGATATTTTGTAACATCTCCTGCTGCGAAAGATTCCTGCTGCGAAGTTGAGTTGTTTTCAGGGTTGATTACGATTTCTCCAATTTTGTTTGTTTCGACTAAATCTTTTACAACTTCGCTTCTGGGCGATAATCCTACTTCACGAACATTCCTTTCACATTTAATGTTTTCTTCTTCAGTTTCTCTGTTTTTGTGATGATATTTTCTACAAATTCATTTCCGTTTACTTTAGTAGTTGCGGAATTTAAAAGTACTTTTATGTTTTGATTGCTCAGCCAATTTTCCTGTAAAACTTTATCAGCCTTTAATTCAGGCACAAATTCGATTAATGTAACTGATTTTGCAATTCCAGATAGGTCAAGAGCCCGCTTCAACACCTGAATTTCCCACCACCAATTACAAGCAACATCAGTCCTTTGTGAAAGGCCCGTCACTAGATTGAGCAGTAATGAACCCCTTTTCCCAACGTATTCAGCTTCTCCTGGAATATTAAGACTTCTTGGTTTTGCTCCAGTTGCTATATGCAGTTTTCGATTTATAACTTTTTCCATCATCAGTTACTAAAAATTTTATCTTTTTCCATCTTCCTTTATTTCTTTTACCAAATATCCTTCTTTAAATGCAACTTCGTATTCCTTCAGATGTTTTTCCAAAGTTTAGGCAAAATTTAGCTCCAGTAGTCGAGATAGTTCAATAATATTTTCAATTTCATGTATCAAGAACTTTGCCCTCAGGTTTCACACAATCATCGCCCATTAAGCCCTTTTCTAGCTGCATAGATTGCCGCTGAGACAGCTGCAGGTCGAGAACCTACTACGGTTACATCGTAAAGTTTATTTTCATCAATTTTGCCAGTTTCCCTTCATCTAAAAGCCCCCAAGGTTTAGCTGAAAATCCATTTTTATACCTCCAAAAGTTTTATTTTATTTATACAAATTTATTTAATTTTCGTAATCATTACAATTGTTAATATAAATTTTTAAAATTGTCAACATCTAAATTTTTAATTTTGGTCTGCAGAATAAATTTTTGAAAATTCAATATCAGACTGTTTGAAAACTATATGTATTGAAAATTTAATGATATAAAATTTTGTCTATCAAAAATTATTTATATTTATCTGGAGATATGCTTATAATAATTTTAAGAAATTAGAAATAAATTATTTTTAAAAGAGGAATTTTTATGGATAAAGTGAGAGAGAGCTGGTTATAATAACTGGGATGAGTGGCGCTGGAAAATCTGAGGCTAGTAAAAGTGAGAGATAGGGAATATTTTGCATTGATAATTTTCCTATAATTTGTTTCAATATTTGAATGAAATTTTTAAAAGCAGTGAAAAGAAATCAAGTGGCAGTATAGCAATAGACGTTAGAAATCAGGAATTTATTGAACGGATTGACAAAACAGCTGGAAATATTGGACAAAGAGGAAATATCTCATACTATGATTTATCTGGATGCAAGAACAGATGTTTTGCTATGAATGAGGCTTTCAGAAGAAAGCACCCGTTAGAATATATGACACTTTACTTGCCAATATAAAAGGCGGAACGTAAAGATTATAAAAGTTTTATGGTAAGCTTGAGTTTGGTAATTGATACAAGCACATTGACAGTGATTGCAGGAAGTCTTGGAAAAAGAAATTTTCAGAACAAGATAAGTGTCAATTTAACTTCCTTTGGATTTAAATAGAATTTCCTTTTGGATTTACATTTAATGTTTGATTACGATTTCTGCAAATCCTTATTATATTGATAATTTAGATAAAACTGAAATCATAAGGAAGTGCAGGATTACGTTATGGGACTGCTGAAAGTCAGGAGTTTTATCAAAAATGCTTTTAAATATGCTTTTGTATAATTTCAAAATATGAAAAGGAAGGAAAATCACATTTACATTATAGGAATTGGATGTTCAGGCGGACAGCATCGTTCGGCTACTTTTGTAGATCAACTTTAGAGTCTTCAAAAATAGATTATCATATTAGGAAAATTTCATGGGGAAGTGGGAGATATTTAGTTCTTCAATTTATATAATTTAGGAAGAATAAAAAGATACAAAAATGGAAGAAAAATAAAGACGAAGAAAAATGAGAAAGAAATAAAATCATGATTAAATATAAGGATATTCCCACAAATCAGGGTTTACACTGATGAAAAATGAGCGGGAAAGATTATTTATGTGGGAAAAGGCAAAAAGAAATCTAATAAATGAGTAAAATCTTATTTCTACAAATGTAAATTCGCATAATCAAACAACTGGAATTGGTGAAATGAAAATATTAGGGATATTGAGTATCTAGTCTAGATCAGAAGTTGAGGCACTTGATACTGGAAAATAATCTGATAAAAAGAATAAGCCAAAATATAATACGTTCAAAGGATGAAAAAAGACTTATCCGTATATAAAGTTTACAAAGGAAAAATTTCCAAGGTGGAGTCGCGAGAAGTACATTAAATGATAATGCCGAATATTGGTGGCGCATCAATAGAATATTTTTACCGTGAAGTCGCTTATTAAAATATTTCCTGTTCGAGATTACAACAAGAAATATGGACAAAATTACAAAGCCGTGCTGAAGTATTATGTAAACTTGCCCGCACCTTGTAAATACAAAGATACTGAAGATGAATACAGTACAAACGATAACAATTTTAAAAATTTCTTGAAGGGACATTCTGATGAGAAGTTCTCGAAATGCTGGAAAATAGGATGAAACAGTTTAGTGATGAAATGGAATTTGAGCGTGCGATTAACGAGCGTGAAAAATTGGCTGTGTTAAAAAGAATGCAAACACAAATTATCGCAGTATAGCGAGAAATTGACGAGGGATGTGTTTGTATTTGAGGAAAAAGAAAAATGTGTTTTTATGTGCTGAATATTCAGGGAAGGAGAGTTATTAATAAAAATCACATAATAATTTCAATGGAAAAAGCCAGGAAGAAAAGTCTTTTTGAGCGGCTGATTACTTCATATTATGAGGAATATTCCAAAGCAGTATTGTTGTGGTGGAACGATTTGTGCAAAGCGAGCATTTGATGATAAAGGAATGGGCAAAGAAATTGAAAAGCATAAGGAAGTAAAGCTTCATTTCCAAAGATTAATAAGCACGAGATTTGCAGCTTTTTGGAAGTAGGATATGTTGAACTTACAGGAAGAAGTTGATAAATGTACAGAAAACGGCGTATGGTTCGGGAAGAGGCTGCGTAATTTGAGAGTACTGCGATTAAAAGTTGCCTCTAGAATTGACTGCTTTTGATCTTTCAAATATTCAAGGGAAAGATGCGGTTGCGGCAATGACTGTGAGCTGTTGACGGAGAAACAACGCTGAGGAATATAGGCATTTTAAAATTACTGTAAAGATACGCCAGATGATGTGATGAGGAAGCGTGCTAACACGAAGATGTTCTAAAATAGAAAACGAGAAAATGCCAATCTGATTCTAATTGATGGTGGAAAAGGGCAGCTTGGAGTGGCTGTGGATGTGATTGGAAAACTTGGAAAATGGAGTACACTGATGTAATTGGAGTGCAAAAAGAGAGGAAGTGCAAAAGTTATGAAGTGTGAGCCGTATGTTATTTGAAGGAGACGGATGAGCGTTAAAAGATTTTGCAAAGATTAAAGGGATGGAAGCTCATAGATTTGGAATTACACATCATAGAAAGTGAGAAGTAAGCGGAGATGTCAAAGTGCGTTGGATGGCTGTTTCTAGGAATTGGATGAGGAAAAATTGATATTTGGATTGATAGTATACGAAATGCAACATTAGAGAACTGATGGAAGTGTGCCGAAAATATTGCCTATTTCTATAAGAGGAGAAAATGATAAGGTATTAGGAGTGGGAAAAACTTAGAAAATTAATATTATTAATATTGCTGTGGATGCAGTACTGACTGAGTTTTGCTCGCGCGAGTAAAATAAAAGGAGATAAAATGGAGGAGAGGAAAAGCACGCGATTTAGTCGGGTAAAAAGTAATGATCCGATGGGAAGGATGCGAAAAGGTTGTCCAGGACGTTACAGAAATTAAATTGTTGAAAGTACGTATCGACAGAATCTATTTGGATAGATTTTTATAACGAATTTCAATGCTTTTGAAGGATATAAGAAAGGGAAAAGTATTCATTAGCTTTGGAAGAAAAGATTTTTATCAGGAAAATGCGAGGATATAAAAAGTTGATCCAGATTATCAGAAGAGGAAAAATGCTGGAGTGCCAGCATCTTCCCTGGATGAATATTATAGGCAATGCAAATAATTTTCAATGTCTAATGGAGTTAATTTAACCGAGATATGTAGGAACAGATCGGAATATTTGAATAGACAAATTATATGTTCTCTATGAACTTTTGAATAAAACTGACTTTCAATCACATCCGATGTTTATTCAGAATTGGATGAAAGGAATAATTGAGGAACTAAAAGCAACCGTAAAGAAGTTGTAGAAAACTTTGAGAAATCAAACGATTGAATTTTTATAAAAACCTGTAAAAGCTCGGGATTAAGAGCTCGAGATTTAAAAGATGATTCCAGTATACAAATTTGATAAGGACATTTTAATTTCTGAAGCAATTGAGAAGATCGAGGCAATATTGCCAGAACTCCCGGAGAAATGTTTATTTAACAGATTTTCAAGTGAAATTATCAAAGCTTGCATCAGTGAAAATCTAAAAGAACGCCATTACTACTTTGAAAATGGCAGTATCATGGGTATGCACTCTAATGAAAATAATACAGTGGAAGAGTGTTTGTGGGAGGAGCCCAAAATACTATTATAATGATTATAAAGACAAATGTAGTTAAAAGCCAATGAAGTACCTTAATTTAGTAAAACAAGTTCAAATTATTATGTATGGACTTTTTGCATTTATTTTTGGTATAAATATAAATCTAATCATTCATCTAAAAGAACTTTTTTATTTTAGGTTATTTTTATTAATAATAGTTTTTTTACTTTTTACTTTTAACACGCTGCAAGGGCATCAACGCCATGCCCTTGCATCACCCATAAAACTTTCTTATAAAAAGAAAAAAAAGAAAACTCGCTTTTGAATATAGATAATATTGATGGGTAAAAGTGGTCAATTTAAAAAATATTCCGCTCAAACGGATAACAACAACAATTGTATCAATTCTAAAGAGTTATCTTAACAATATGTTTTAAAATAATGTTGTAGTCAGTTAAATTATCAGTGATTTTTTAGGCCAAATCGACTGTTTGAGTCAAAGCAGTTTCGATTTCGTTTTCAAATGTGAACAACAGGGGGTTCAAAGGAATGGCGAATGGATTTTTGAATAATTAAAATCTAAAAATATATCAAAGAAGTGAGCACTATTGTAAAATAATTTGAAAATATAAAATTTAGAGTTTTGGATGAATGATTTATGGATCGAAAATATTGAAATAAGGATTAAATCTTGAAAGCAGGAGGAAAAGATGAGCGAATATGTTTGGAGAGTGAGAAAATATACGGAAGGGTACAGGCTGGAAGATTATTTGCAAATGATGATTACTGCTGACGAAGGTTTAGAGATTCATGCGATTGTTGGAGGGAAAATGGGGCTGGGAAAGTCCACGACTTATGAAGATTTTGAACAGGCTGTATTCTCCGACTTCTGGTGAGTGCAAGAGGAGAAAATTGACGTGACAGTCCTACAACTGCACGACAAATTTAGGAATTGGAATGGTTTGTCAGCATTTATATGCTAATTGATGCTTGACAGTTGCCGAAAATGTAGTTCTGGGATTCGAGCCTAGGTGGGTATTTTTGACTTGTCTGCTAGAAAGCAGGTTAGGAAGTTTCTGAGAAAATATGAAAGCCAAACATTGATCCAGATGCAAAGGTGTCGGATTTGTCGGTTGGGATTCATCAGAGAGTGAGATTTTGAAAATATTATTTAAAGAGATTGGAGGACTTCTGGTGACTTTGATGGAGCCGAGTGCGGTGCTGACTCACGCAGGAAGTGAAGGAACTTTGTAGGTAGTGCCAGGAAATCTTATAAGAAGGAAAAACAATTATTTTATTTCACATAAAATTACAAGGAAGTGCTTGTTATCTCGTGATATCTGCAGTTTACTGTCGACGTGGAAGTGTCGAGGTGAAAACTAAAGGAAAGCTGACGAAGGAAAAGGTGCCAATCTTGACGTTGGGCGTGTTGTACTGTTTGAAGTGAAACGTCCAGATGTGAAATTGGGAAATGTGGTTGTGAAAAGTTGATAATTTGACAGTGAAAAGTGGAAGCATGAGAAAGTTAGGGTGTTTCGTTTGAAATCACCGTGAAAGGTGAAGTACTGCAGGAATAGCTGGAGTGCAGGAAATGGACAGACTGAACTTGTTGAGAGATCTGGCAGGGCTTGCAAAGTTGACGTGGAAACATATTTCTATGAATAATGATGAGCGCTGGAAAACAGAGACGCCAAAACTTATGAGGAAAGGGCTTTCCCACTGCAGGACCAGACACAAAGGGCGACTGCATTGATGATTTTACAATGGAAGAAATATGGCCTTGGGACTTCGGGATCGGTATTCTAAAGGTCTAACGGATTATGGCAGAGAATTGAGACTAATGAATATATAGAAAAATACGATGTGGGCCAACAGATGGGAAAGGAAATCAAGTTTGGTGGCTGTCTGGTGGAAATCAGCGAAGAGGTCGTAGTGACCAGGGAGCTGGAACGTGAGAAATAAATTTGTGTGCGGCACTTTAGCCTACAAGAAGTCGATATTGGTGCGATTGAGATTGATTCATAATACAATTTTAAATGACTGAGAGGCGATAATGCTTGTTTCGGCTACGAGTTATCGGAAATAATGGCATTAAAGTGATAGTGCAGTGATGTATTCAGGAGGTATTGCAGGAATTTTGGATAGAAAAGGATGCAACAACAGAAAATTAGGAATAATGTAGTGGCAGGAGATAGATGATTAAAAATAAGATAAAGGATTTTCTACCATCTATAATTGCAGTATTAATCGCATTAATTATTGGTGGGTAACTAATGTCTGTCAAAGGGTGTAAATCCGTTTGCAGCCTACATTGATGTGATGGAGGCGGCTTTATCAGCCTTATCCAAGATCTCCGATGGCCCAGTGGACTTGCAAATACATTATTTATCGCAACTCCGTTAATATTTTCTGCACTCAACAATGGTGGCCTTTAAAGCGGGATTATTTAATATAGGAATGCAAGGACAGATGATTTGCTGGAGGATTGCCCGGCAACTTTTGGGCAATCCCACGTTAAGGAGTATGTTTTCAGGATACGCTTTGTTGTAATAATTGTGGCTGTAATTGCTGGATTTTCGTGGGCTGGAATAGCAGGATTTTACAGTGCAAAGATTTGGAGTAAGTGGTGAAGTAATTAGTACAGTATGTTAAACTATATTGTGCTGAGTACAAAATTTCCTATTAAATGGGCCTTTAAAGGATCAGCTACCGACTACACTAATCTCCACACGTGTTTTTCGAAGGAGCAAGATGCGTTACTTTTGCAAAATATTACGAATAAAACAAATTTGGTTTTTATAATCGCAATTCTTTTGACAATAGGGATATTTTCTCTTTCAAATATTTCAAAAGGATGTGAGATAAAAGCAGTCGGACAAAGTGACACACAGTTGCGCGAAAAGTACGAGATGCGTCAAAATATATCATGTTTTTAGCAATGGGAATCGCTGGAGCTTGTTGCTGGACTTGGTGGAGCTGAACATTGATGTTTTGGGAGGAGCTGGAATATTCATACCTGAGACTTATATTAGGAATTGCAGTTTACTGGGACTTGCGGTAGCACTTCTTGGATAATCCATTTGGAATAGTTGCGGCAATATTTTGTGCGGCGCTTGAGTTGACAAATGTTGCAGCAAGATATCAGATTGATGAGGAAATTGTATTTGATTATACAAGCATTAATCATCATTTTTGTAGCCTCAAGAAAATTTATTTAAATTTATGCTTAGCATAGCAGCGTAAATTGTTTATCAAATAAAAATATTAGAGGTCGCAGAAGGAAAATTAAAAATGATTATAAAGCAAATATTCGATTTAATACACAGCAAACAATAGTAATATGCACCTCAGATTCTTATAACAGCCGTAGGTGCGTACTTTCTGAAAAAGTGGAGTCGTGTATTGGACTAA
>BNJU01001326.1_pt1 | contig 36260 bp, 60 predicted proteins | sample 8539281 | NCBI WGS metagenome assembly BNJU01 (sample SAMD00202456, study PRJDB9452) | human saliva metagenome | isolation source: human saliva | place: Japan
GCGGCGCGGTGGCGCAGTCCCAACGACTTGGGATGTCGGCGTCGTGCGAGACGGGCAGCAGACAGCCGGCGGCGTGATGCTGCACTTTTGAGATGATCATGGCGCCGTCGTGGAGGGTGAATTCTTAGAAGAAGATGTTTTCGATGAGTCGTTGCAATCTTCGCATCGATCTGCTCCCAGTTTCGAGAGGTTGAACAGGTTTTGGTAACGCTCCGACAATCAACGCCCCGACTTTTGTTTTGCTTATGTTGATGCGAGGCTCACAGGCGCCATGACGTCTTCGTGATACAAACTTTCCGTTCTTGCCGTGTCAGCGCAGCCATCATGAAGAGCGAGGCGTTGAATTACCGATGCTGGAGAAAAATTGCGGATTTCTTCCTGAAAGGGGCCGATGAGTGCCGCTTCGACATTGATCAAGCGGTCGAAGATGCACTGCCGAGGAGTCGCATTTTGAAAAACCGCGATACGAGTATCCAAAACGATGATGAAGACCAGCACGTCAGTGAAGATGTTGGATGAGCTGGAGGCGCGCATCAATCGGTAGATATGAAGGCAGCAGAGCGCCACCAGATGTCGATGGCGTCTGAGAGTCGAAGAGAGTTCCGAAAATCGCAGTGTGGACGTTTCTAGTTTGTCGGCTGCGCGTGTGGTTTCAACGATGCGCACCGCTTCGACGGCAGCACGACATCGTGTACGCGCAAAGATATGCGTCCTTTCTGTAGAGCGATGGTGTTGACGACCGTCTGCCGTTGAGCGCTCGACCGGATCGGTGTCAGCAGGCGATAGATCATCGATTTCCGGCTCACTCCCGCAAAGCAACGGTCAGAGTCTCGATAGTAATCGAGGTTTGTCGAGCAAGGCATAATTGTGTTCGAGTGTCTTTGCCGAACCCGGAATCCCGGATCGAGTATGATGTCGTGTACGCGAGTTCGCGCAGCCGTTGCGCACGCGACGCGCCAGCCACTCGATGACTTCCGCCAGGGTCGATCGTAATGCAGGTTGAACTGCATCGTGCGCGGCGTGCCCGGGATGCATCAAGTGAGCATGAGGCGCGCCACGGTGAAACATGGCGATCAGCGTGCCGCCCGGATGTCGTTGACGAGTTCACCCCGTAGTCTCTCACGCAGTTTTTGAGCGATTTCGGCTCGAAGGTGTCGACCGACAGCCACGCGTCAGGCGCTTCTGTCGCAGATGTCGAGGAGCAGTGCGAGGCGGCGCATTTCTTCGTCGGCACTCACCTCGTCGCCGGGACGGTGGAATGCTGCCGATGTCGATGATGTTGCGCCTTCATCAACATATTGCGCACGCGCTGGCGAGTTGTTCCGCATCAGTGGCTGGGGCGCGACGCGGCGGCGAAGAAGGAGTCGGCGTACATTGAGAATGCCCATCGCGCGGTCAGTGTCGTAGGTCGCTGATTGATGCGACGTGTGTGTCATGATTGAGGGCGAGAACTGCGTCGAATGTTTGCAAAGGTAAGTGATGGCGCGTAAATACGAAAATAAACAAGGACTTTTCGGCTCATTCCGTTAGGAAAATGTACTGTGGTCCCACAACAAAACGACGAATTATGACATTTCCAACTCTATGATATTTACACCGCTCATCCCGTGGTGACGACCGACCACGCAACTGTCCCGACGGCAGTCTGTTTTTGCGTTGCGCAGCGAAAAGTTTGACGGCAACGCCTTTTGCACTCGATGCTTGGCCAAAGGTGTGCCTATGCGGTGGACGATGCCGAAGTGGCGGCGAAAGACCGGCGCTGTCTCTTCGTCGACGATGTACTTTCGACATTGCAGGTTGGCGGCCCCAGCATCGTCGCGTGACTCGACACGGTGCTCAAATCACGGCACCAACGGCAGACGACCACCAAAGAACTGTCGCCGCGGTGCTCGGTGAGTTCATGTCCTCTACACGAAAGGCAACCTGCTGATCGCATCGGCGTACCGCTCACCTGCTGCGCTTGCGTCCGGAACACGATTTCGCCGTGATCGAAACCGCGCCAATCATCCGGGCGAAAATCGCGCAGTTGAGTAAAATGTACAACAATTGCGGCCTGATTACCAATGGGCGAAAGCGCATCTCGAAGACTTCTGGTTCGTTTGAGAGTGGTAGACCAAAACCGGAACTCTACCGCTATCTGGCGCAATGCAACACGAAATCACGGAAACGCTGTTCACTGGCGAGACGCGTTTCAAACCCCGAGGTCGTGCCGCACTTTGTTTTTGTCAGCGGCGACAATCAGCACTCATCCCTCACCCGTGGCCGAATGCAGTCTGCCCTCGTTGAGCTACGGACGTCGGCGCGGGCTATACCATCGAGGCGCGGCGTGGGAATGTTCGCCGTGGCTCACTCTGCGTTGGCGGGCAGGCAGAGGGCCTGGCACAAGTGAACACCCAACTGGTGGGCGCCTATAATAGATAATGTATTGGCCACTGTGCTGGTGGGACTTTGTTTCAAAGTGCCTGTCGCATGCCATCGACCACGCGTTGCAACACTATGTCCCGCAACAATCGCTCCGAATACTCGCCGAAACGGACACTGAATTCGCTCATCATCGATGCCTACAACGCCAATCTCTCGTCGATGCAGGCCGCTCTCGAGCAGTTTCCGATCAGACGACGCCGGAGACGCAAGTGATGATTCTCGGCGACATGCGCGAGCTGGTGAGCCTCGACCGAGGCGCACGCCGAAGTGCTGCGCGTAAAGCCTTGACGACTGTGGTTGTGAAGAGATTTGGCTGGTGGTGCAATGCTTCCGGGCCGCCGCATCGCTGCTGTGACACTTTCCCGCAGGCTGTTCGCTGCGTGCGTTCGCCGATGTCGAAGCCGTGGAGCAAAGGTTGCTCCATCGTTTCTGAGCATTTGATCCTGATCAGGGGTCGAACGGTACACGTCTGTTCCGCTTTGCCGGAATTTCGCTGAGTGCCTACGCCCTGATTTCGTCGAAAATACGCTCGTTTCTCAGGTGATGCAAATGTGGGTGTAAAAATAAGGTGTAATGCGCTTTTCTGCTCGATTTTTGCGCGGAAAGCTTGCAGGCGAAAGAAAAAGTTCCTACCTTTGCATCGCACATCGGAAGAAACACTGGTGAAACGGGATCGCGGAGTGAGCAGTTGGTAGCTCGCCAGGCTCTATAACCTGGAGGTCGCCCGTTCGAGTCGGACCTCCTGCAATCTAAGCGAAAGCATCACTTCGGTTGATGCTTTCTTTTGTGTCACGTCGCCCTGTTTTTGTCCGCCCCGTGTGCAGAAAACAGCCGATCAGCGCATATGTTGTCATTCTTTACTTTTTGCGGTTACAACGCTCGACGGCGGCTCACACTTGTCTTCTGCATCCGGTGCAAAAGTCACCGCCGACATTTACGCAAAAGCATCCATGGCGCAACCCTCCTATAGACATCGATCAGTTCCTCTGCCAGCAAAATGGGCGCCAGTCCCGTTTTCGTCCCCGGTTTCTAGTGCGCTACCTCAAAAACATCGTGACCAAGACTGAAGCTCAATAGGGTTCATCGCTGCCAGAAGGCGAAAATCCAAGGCGTGCAGTGGTTTGGAGACTGCATTCGCCAGCTGGGACTGCACAGTCGAGGAGTCGAAGGGAGAAAATCTGCCCTCGGATGCAGACGGTCGTCGCTTCACCTTGCTGTTTCGATCACCCCTCGGCGGCGCCGACTGCGTGGTGCTCGGTGCCATCATCGGCCGCCATTACGACGGTAGCATCTGCTATCTGGCCAACGACCTGCTGATGAATCTCTCCGGGCTCGCGCCGCTCATCGTGCCCATCAACAAGACCGGACGCGAGGTCGCGGTGTTTGCTGCAGCGCGTCAGCGTGCGCCTCGCCGGCGACAAAGCACATCATCATGTTCCGCCGGCCTTTTGTTCTCGCCGCATGACGGGAAAATTCAAAGACATTGCGTGGGCGCGAAACTTCATCCACGAAAAGTGTGGAGTCGCAGCGGGACATTGTCTATATCTGTTTCGAAGGGCGCAACTCGATCGCTTCTATCGTTTGGCCGCTTGGTCCAAACGGCTCGGCATTCGCTTCAATCTCGCGATGCTCTATTTGGTCGACGAACTCTATCGCCACCGCGCGCGGTAAGTTCCGCGTCGTGATCAGCAAGCCCATTCCCATGGCAAGAGTTCACCTCGTCCGCGCACCCTCGCGCCGGGCGGCTCCGTTCATGAACTCGTCTATCGTCTGCCCGCGGGCGACCTCCTTTTCCTCATTGCCACTCCTCTTCACGGCGCAGTCGTTGTCGCGAAACTGCTCCTCAAAATCACTTTGACAATGGAAGAAATCATAGCCCCGGTATCTCGCGCCTGCTGTTGCAGAGTTGACGCCCGAACGCCAAGCTCCGCAAGACCAACAAGGCCGGCAACGAGATCTATATCATCACCACCACAACGCCCCCAACGTGAGTGCGCGAAATCGGCCGTCTGCGCGAAATCGCCTTTCGTGCGGCCAGCGACGGTACCGGAAAAGCGTCGATAGTCTCGATGAATTTGACACCTGCGAAACCCTACTACCAACTCGTCGTGGGAACCCGATGCCTGGCGAGATCTGGGTGGCTACCGCTTCCCGCCACGGACATCACCTTCCCGTCCCCGACGGACAGCCCCTATCTGGCGACCGGGCCACATGTTCAGTTTCTCCGACAATTTCATCGAAAACTTCCTGCCGCAGACCGTCGAACTCGGTCGCTCGTTCGTCACACTCGAGTACCAAAGCACGCACCAATCTGGCCAAAAGCCTCTATGCTCTCGACAACCTGTGGGACGGCTTGGGCGCGCTCACGAGTGATGATTCCCAATCGAAGTATTTCTTCGGGAAGATGACCATGTATCCGAGCTTCGACCGCGAGGCACGTGACATGATCCTTTACTTCCTCGAAGCGCCATTTCGGCGATCGCGACGGCTCATCACTGTGTCCTGATCCCGTGCTGCTCGAAAACGCCCGAAGAAAGCCCGCGAGCTCTTTCGTCGAAGGGCGATTTTCCGCGCCGACTACAGATTCTCAATCGTGCCGTGCGCCAACGCGGCTTCAACATCCCGCCGCTCGTGAGTGCTCTGCCAGAGCGCTTTTCGCCCACCATGCGCGTATTCAGCGCCGCCGTCAGCGACACGTTCGGCAGCGTCGAAGAAACCGGCATCCTCATCGCCGTCGACGAAATCTTGGAAGAAAGCGCAAACGACGCATCAGAGGCTTTCGTCGATCCCGAACAGCCTACGCAGTTGCTGAGTGTATTTCGAGGCCATGCGTCGTCGAGGATAACTTCCTCAATCAGCCCCTACCATCCCGATGCTCTCACTGTGGAGTGTCAGGTTTTATCAGTGAAGTCAAAGATCGTTTGCGTTCGTTTGTCGACCGGTGGCTCTTGAAACTCGCGCTATATAGACGCCGCTAAGCGGCGGGGAAAAAGGAAAGTTGTGTTTTGATCAAGCGCAAAAGGTAAATACTTTGTTTCGAATCAACACGTTTTGCGAAAGAAAATATTCTGATTTTTCGAAATTGTGGAGTGGGTTAGTAAAAACCTGTGGACTTTTTCTCGATACCCTTCACTTGTTTCGCAAAGAATCCCGCTCTTTTTGGGTGAAAGCTAGCTCCTCGCTGTTTCGCACGCTCACACACCGTGCCCACTTTCCTCACGCGCAGGGACACGTCTGTACGGACACCCCGCATCGCGCACTCAGCGAGTTCGCATTTCTTGCCTGTCACCCTTCACCTTCACCCCTAACTCGTTGTTATTTATAGGTTTGCGAGTGAAGGTTTTGGACTTTTAGTGCTTCACCGGTGAAGATAAATAGGGTGAAAGCCTTCACCCATGTATCTTCTTCATCAGTTTTTACAGTCCTCAGGTGAAGAGGTGAGGCAAAAATCGAAAACGCCGGACGCGCGCGTATGTGTGCGCGTAGAGTCGATCAACAAGCGAAAAATTACACTTTTCTTTGATCGAGCTCTGATTTCAGTTTTTCAAAACTCAGGTTTCTATCTATATCTCTTATTTGGAGGAAGGGCAATTACTTCTATATTTCATGATCAACGATCTCTAAGCTCTCATCTTTAGTCTATAAAGACTCGACATCCTACAATCCTCACTGTCATTTCAGATTTTGCAGTGTCTACAAAGCATACGAATCCCCAACCAGAATCATAGATTAGACAATATAGCAGACGCTTCCATCTGTACGTCTGTAGTAGCTTATTTGACCTAATCTCATCTTCATAGTGATTTCTCCAATCCATTGTATTATCCCAATGGCTATATACAGGATTATATTGCCCACCCTCTTTAAAGTCCAAAGTCAAATACTTGGTTTTTCTATAAAAATAGATCATATAGTAGTTCATATCGCTCCAAAGAATCCAGACACACATTCTTCCAAAAATACCTCTCTAAGCATTGCCTGATATTTTGTTCCAGATACGGAGCATTATCAATCAACACTGTGTGGTATACTGATTTCGTTCCTGAATCCGAGACTGTTGTATCAGCCTCCAAAACTTCACACCTTATTGGTGCGACAACAATATCTCTTCTAAAGTGAAAGATTACGCCTATCACGATGAAACAGAGAAATGCCAGCCCAATAAAAATCTTCTTATGTCGCATTATATGTCACTTTAATTGGCCTTGTAATATAAATTCTTTCGACATCATTGTCACAAAAGGGTTTATACCCTCTCATGTGTTGCAAGATAAACCATGCAAAAAGAACGGTTCATCCGACATATGGAGTGAAGGTCTTCTGGAAAAAAAGAAGCCAATGAACAACTTGTATATTTGAATTAGCACAAACAAATATGCAGCTATGAACAGCAGTTTTCTATATCATGCTTGGGGATTGTATCACCACAAGTGTCTGAGGAGAATACAAAAGGTAATACAATCATCTCTACCTATCGAAAGGAAAGGAGGTGAAATCTTATCTAAGGTGTGGTAATCCCCAGGAATGCTTTTATAGGGTTCGCAATGGATTAAACCGAAAAAGATTTGGTTATCCCAGATATACCATTTTATTTTTGCAGTAACAGAATCCGTCCACGCTTCCCATCAGAACAGCGAACCAGGGCGGGTCTTTTGTTTTATGAGCATAGTGAAAACGATATAACAAGCAGGCGCTATCTATTGCCGACCAGATGGGCTGATGAAAAACAGAGGCTTAGATTGCTGATGAGTTTAAGAGCTACAAGTTTCTGAGCGAGGGTCGGTTAGTTTTTCGTTTTTATCAGTATCTACGCCCATGGAGGCGGATAAAACGACCCATCAGTTCAAAGCAAAATAGTTGTTTTTGAAGATGCAGTTGCGCTATATGATTTTGATACGGAGCTACGATTCTTGATGTTCAAGGTTATTCAAAGAATTGAAAATCGCGCTGCGTTCAGATATCATTCGTGAGTTTTCAGTTTGTCACGGACCATTTTGGTTTTTGGATGATATGCTTGTAGAAGATGTGCAGAAGTTCAAGAAAACAGAAAATGCGATGAGAACGTGAGCTGCAAAGGAGCCGAGAGGATTTCATCAGAGAACATCGACTCCATTACGACGAACCCGCCTTTCCGCCGGCTTGGAAGACATTGGAGATTGTATCGTTGGGAATGCTGTCAAACTTTATAGCAACTTCAAGGATAAGAAAGCAGAAGAGATCGCCCGCCGGTTCAATCTGCCACAGCATGAAGTGTTGGAGAGCTGGATACGTGAGTCTGACGGTTCTAAGGAATTGTTGTGCTCATCATTCGCGGCTGGAATCGTCGTTTGGCTAATAGTCCACAAATGAAAAGCCACCCTGCGAGGGCATGGGTCGACATTACCGGTCTTGATAACAACAAAGTCTATACAATATTTTGTTGCATGCGTATTGGCTTGAATCGTTTGGGCATGGACAGGTCTTCAAGGCAAGATTAAAAGGTTACTTTCGCATATTCTCAAGTGGATACTGCAGCCATGGGTTTTCCAGCCGATTGGAACAGCAGCCTCTTTGGAAGTAACAAGCTGTATTTTACACTGCCGGTTGACTCTACGGCGGCAGGTTGAGGAGATCATCTTATTTTGCGTATGAATATGCAGTCAATATCTGATGCCTATTATTAGGACAGAATCAAATCGTTGCTCTGGATCTTTGTTCTCGATAGACGCTAGAACATTCCGTCCCCGAAAACACACACATGCTGTGGTCTCGGAGACGGGAATCTATAACGAAATGAGTGAGTCGAAGCGCTTCAGATGAGGTGTTCAATCCGCTGGGAGACAGTTCTGCAGGACGTCGAGGCGGGGCGCTCAGCGAAAGGGAGGGCGTCGATAGCCTCGGCCACGGTGCGTCGAGCGGTTTCAGGATTGTTATTTTTCGGCACTGAGGGTGCGCAGAGCCACGCGGCGCGTTTCGGGCGTGAGATGTTGCTTCAAGGCCCTCGGCCGTGAGGCGGTTGTCCATGTGTCGCGTCACCGGAGATGCGCTTTGCGCAGGTAGAGCGGATAGGGGAGCCGTTGTCAGAAGCTCACGGTACGTGTTGGCTTCGATCACGACGGTAGCGCGCGCTGCACAGGAATCCATGGTTTCGGTGAACTGCCGGCAGTCGGTGATGAGGCAGAAGGTGCGGCGTCGTCGCCGCCCTGCGGCGCAGAAGAGGTCGGTGTTCGTCTCTTCCAGTTCGATGAGTTCCGATGAGTAGCGTTGTTGTCCAGTGTCGTGGGGCACCACAAAAGGGCGTGATGCCGAAATGCCACCTCGAAGGGCGTGTGTGAGGGTGCAGCGTTGGAGTCTTCGAGATCTTTTTCGTCATGAAGCGGTTGCGCACGATACGCTTCAGTGTGCAGGCATCGAAGCATAGACAGGGATGCGGAACTCGATGGAGCGGCCCCACGGCTGATGTGGTCCGTGTGGTCGTGGGTGACGATGATGAGCTTTGATTTTGGGCATGGTCAGTCCGTAGTCGCGCATGTGCTTCTGCCCGAGCGCGCAAATGCCGATGCAAGTCGATGAGACAGGCTTTCGCCGCGCGATTCGAGATAGTGACAATTGCCGGAGCTGCCGCTGCAAAACAGATAAATTGCATGGGCAGAGAGTCTGTGTAAAGGAAGTGAAAGCCGCGGAACCTCAGAAGAGCAAACCACGGCGAAGTGGAAGGTGAAGTCGCAGAGAAGTTGGGGGCGGAAAACGGGATAGTGCAGCGAGCCCCGAGGGACAGCCGGGTCGATGGCTTTTCATCCCGCCGTCGATCGCACGATGAAGTAATTGGATTCAGGCGTAAAGCCGAAACCATAGAGCGACGGCGAGTTCGCGCCAGAACAGGTCGAAGCGGAATTGTCCGCCGTCGGGCCGAACTTTGCCGCGTGTGGTCACGTTGCCGGCATCGACGAAGGGCACGCCTTCAAATTTCCAAGAGGCGCCTGCGATACTCCATCGAGAGGTCGATTTTCAGATTGCCCGGTTTGGTTGATGAAGTCGATGTTGCCGTCGCTTTTGCGCTAGCGACCCGGGCCAGTTGGCGCACGTTTCCAACCGCGCGACGAGTGTGGCTACCGCCGGCGAAACAACGCTTTCGTAGGGGACGACTTGAGGTTGCCGAGAGGGATATAGCGATGCACGGCGGCGTGCCACGCCAGCGAGTTCGTTTCGGAAGAGCGGAACGCTCTTCGAGAGTCGACGTCGAACTTGACGTACTGCGAATAGGGATATGCTGAAATCGCGTAGCTGCCGTCGGCATTTTTCGTGCATGCGGAGCATTTTGGAGATGCTGTAGAGAGGTTGCCCGGCAGTTTCCACGCCGGCACGGATTTGAGTAGCCGTTGGTGCGATAGAGGTTGCCCATGCCGGGCGTGCGGAGCGAGTTGTAGACGAAAACTGTAGGCCGAGCGCATGATGAAGAGGTTCTCGCACGAATAGCGCAAGACGGCGTAGCGCGGATTGTCGCCTTCGAGGTAGGTTCTGCGGAAGGTGTCGAGATCCACGGCATGAAGACGTAGTTGAGCGAGGCGATGTCGAGGTGGTGGCGCAGGTTGGGCGGGCATGGCGATTCCAATCCACGCTCCACGTGGCGAGTGAGCAGTCGGCGATAGAACTCAGGGACGATTCTGCGAATTGTACATCAGCGAGAAGTCGGTCGAACCTTTGAGGTGCGCAGGTGGCGTTCGCCGGGTGAAACGGGGAGGGTGGGGAAGCGCAAGGTGGCTTCGACACCATATTCAGTGTAATTCTGATTGCGGTAGCCTTCGAGTTGGCGAAATAGCTTCGTAGGCACCGCGAAATTTGAGGAAGAAGCTCTCGCGCCACGGAAGAGGTTGCGTTGCGTGTAGGTGAGGGTGGCCGCCCGCCAAAATCGCCGGCCAGTGTTCGTGCCTTCAAAGTCGAAGGTGATGCCGTTGGGTTTGTTGAGTTGCACGAGCAGGTGGACATTCACGGTCGAATCGCCGAGCGCCGGCTGGGCGTGAGTGAATGTTCCGAATAGTTTACTGCGGCGAGGGCGTTGAGATTCTGATAAGTATATTGCGTGGCGACGTCTCGATAAAGGCTATCGGGCAGAATGAAGAGATTGCGCACGTAGGGTTCGGCGATTGATGCGCGTCTGTCCGGCGGCCTCGAAAGGTCACGCCACGATAGAACGAGCTGTCGGTGGGGGCTTCGTCGGCATTGAGTTCCGTGAGCGCGACGCGGCCCGATGCGATAGACCTGATAGGCCATTTTTCAGATCCACTCCGCGCGGTGCCTGCACTTGGAGCGTGAGGCGAACGGCTTGACTGAGTGGAAGGTGTCGGCGACGAAACTCACAAACTCATTGTTGGCGTTCATGTAGCCGCTGTTTTGCAGTCGGTGGACGATGCGAGTGCGCTCTTCGCTCAGCAGGGCGAGATCGAGGGCATACCTTTATATAGGCGCGAGGCCGACGAGATCGGCCATGATGAGGCGGCGCACGGTGTCGTTGTCAAACTCTCGGCGCAGTTCGTGCACATAGGAGCGATTGCCGGGCTTGAGGTGGTAAGTGAGCGTGGCGCGGCGTCCTTTGCGGGTCAGGTGGTGTCGACACGCGCCTGCAAAATAACCTTTTGCTCTGCAAGGCCAGTCGCAGTGCGGCCGCCGAGGTAGCCGTGAGCGTGTCGTTGTAGACGACCGGCGCCTCACCGATGCGGTGCATCAAGCGGTTGAAGAGTTCCGTTCGTTCAGTTCCCGACAGACAATAAATGCCCAAAGGCACTTTGAGCGTGCTCAGCCAGCGCGGTTGTCCTCTTGGCGCACATAACTGCGATAGTCCGAAGGCGCCACTGCGAATTGTTGCTGGTGAGGTTCACTCGCGAGCAGCATCAATCGATCCTCCGGCAAAAAGCGCATGCAGAACATCCCGCGAGGAGCAGGATGAGCAAGACAGGAACAGAAAGCGGTGGAGAACTTCACAATGATGCATTTTAAGATTGCAAAGATAGGCATTTCGGAAAAAGGTAGTACTTTCGCACCACGTTTTTCTCGTGTCAGAAGCAGCAATCTCATGCTCAGCAAAAACAAACAAAAACTCATACGCAGTCTCGATCGCAAGAAAAATCGCGATGCCGAGGGGCTCTTCTTGGCCGAAGGGCGGAAGCTCGTGGCCGATCTTTTTGCCCTATTTTTTCGCTGCCGCTTGTTGGTCTGCGAAAGCCGGTCAACTGACGGATTTGCCGTTAGATGATTTTTGACATCGGCGAGCGGATCGACGTCACGGCCGATGAGTTGGCGCGTTTCCCAACAACGTACGCCACAAGGCGTGTTGGCCGTTTTCGAACAGCCGCAGGCTGTCGCCACGAGATCTTGCTCACCGCGCCCACACACAACCTCTGTTTGGCACTCGACGGAGTGCAAGACCCCGGCAACGTGGGCACGATCATTCGCATCGCCGATTGGTGGGGATTGGGCACATTGTGTGTTCGCCCGACACGGCCGATGTGTTTCTCGCCCAAGACGGTGCAATCGACGATAGGCGCCTGGCGCAGTGCGATGCATTACACCGATTTGCCCGCTTGGCTCGACGCACTGCCGACCGATACACCGTTCTACGGTACCTTGCTCGACAGCGACGACCTTTATGCCACCGAACTGACGGCGAACGGCGTCATCGTGATGGGCAACGAAGGCAATGGCCTTTCGGAAGCCGTGCGCAGCCGCGTGAGTCATCGTTTGCTCATTCCGAGTTTTTCCAGCCCGATCGTCCCACGAGCGAAAGTCTAAATGTGGCGGTGGCCACGGCGAGTGACCTGCGCCGAGTTTCGTCGTCGCAGCTGAGGGTGCATGCCTTCTCACACTTATCTCGAAACACTTATGATGGAAATACTCTTACTCGGTCTTCCGTTACTGCTTTTGCTGGTAGCGGTGGTGCTCAATGTCTGATTTGCGGAGCACTGCTTTCAAGACCGTCGATAGCCTGTGCCGATGAACAATCGGCACGCGACCTGCCATGAGCCGCCGTCGAGGGAGGAGTGGTCGGCATGTCGACCGATCCTGTCGATCCCCGGAAGTGTCGATCGTCGTGCCGGTTCAAAACTGCCGAAGCCCTCAGTCGACATCTGCCGCTTTTCTTGTCGCAACGCTTCGCTCGTTACGAAGGTGGTGGTGGCGAATGCCGCCGCCGAAGACGTCTCGAGCGGCCGATGTGGTCAAAAGACTTCCAAGATCATCACGCGCATTTGCGCTGCACCTTGTGCCGGAAAGCCGTCGGCGCAGCGTCGACGCGCACAAAGTGGCCGTCGCCCTCGGCATTCGTGCCGCGCGTGCGCCGTGGGTGGTGGTGCGAGCCGGATTGTGCCCGTCGAGCAAGGAATGGCTGCAACACTTGTCGACGCACTTTCACCGACGAGCACGACGTGGTGATGGGCTATGCCAACTGCGTGCAGAGCCGAAAGGCGGCGCTGTGTCGAGAGCCCGTGCGCGAACGCGCGCGTTGGATTGCGCGTTGTGTGCGTTCGGTGCTGAGCGGACATGCCGCGGCTGCCGACAGCTGTCATGATGGCGTTCCGTCGCGAATGGTTTTTGCAAAGCGGTGGTTTCGCCGGCAGCCTCGGATTTGCCTTTCGGTGCTTGTGGCGATAGGCTTCGCGCCGATGCAGCGGCGCGTGGCGGTCGAGATGCATCCCAGCACAGTGTGGTGCGGCAGCGGGTGCCGGACCGAAACTTTATATATACGCCGCAAGGGCGCGCCGTGTTGCTGCGTCGCACTGCTTCCACGGCGGTCTCATGTTTCGCCGCGCGAGCGTTGGAATCAGTGTGTGGACGGTGAATTGGAATCATCGCCGCAGTGAGTCTATGCCTTGCGCGCGCCCTGTCTTTCGTGCCTGCGCTCCACGGATTGTGGGCTGCCCTCCGGTTTGTAGAAGTTTTCGCGCAGACGTCTCTGCTAGCCGCCTGCCGTTTATCGTCCCGAACAGTTGCTGCTCGATGCGCCGGCGGGCCTTGTTGCTCATTTGCGGCTGTTGTGGCACCCTACCGCGGGGAGCGCCGACTATGTCGCGCCTTGCGCGAAATTTGAGTCGCAACGCGGGCGAGTTTGACCCGATAGGTTTTTAGAAAAAGCCTTCACCTCTAAATCTGTGTTCCGACTGATTGTGGGAGGGGCGAGGATTTGAGTGTGAAAAGCTTTTCGTTTGCCAGTAAACGAAGTGTTGTCGCGAAAAGAAGTTGAGCCCTTGAGGCTGCGAAAGAACGGACGCGAAAGACACCCACTGCGCTTCATTGAGCGAGCAAGATGTCGTGTAGTTCAGAAAAGCAGTCCACTTTGGGCTGAAACAGATCCGGTTTATCGAAAAAGCAGTGGAGTTTTCTCGCCCACTCGGCGAGTGGGTTGTGGAGATACGGTGCGATATAAGCCCTGCGGAGCTTTCGGCGCAGAAAGTGGGCGAGGCAAGAAAGAAGGGCGCGAAGATGGAAAAACAAAAAGGATCGATTCAAAGTCGAATCGATCCTTTTGCTTTGTAGCGAGGCCGGGGATTGAACCCGGACCTCAGGATTATGAATCCTGCGCTCTAACCAGCTGGAGCTCACCTCGCCGAGTAGAGCAACGCTGCGTTGTTCCTCGTTTGCGGTGCGCAAAAAGTAGAGCATGTTCAGACCAAATTTTCTTCCGAAAAATACGACAGTTTCTTTCACTCCGCTTTTTCGCTCGCGATAGGTGCTTGTTTTAGGTGAATCTTGTATATTTGTTTTCGATTCAATATCAACAACATTCTCACATGGAACAAAACAAACCATCAATCGACACCAATGTAGCAAGCGGCTGGACTCCGAAGAACGGAGAACCGCGCCAACTGCCCCGTTACCAAAGTACGACCTTCAAGTATGAGAGTACTGAGCAGATGGGACGACCCTTCGACCTGGAAAGAATCGGGCTATTTCTATTCTCGTTTGCAAAACCCCACTTGCGACACGGCCGCAGCTAAGATCGCTGCGCCTCGAAGGTGGTGTGGCGGCGATGCTCACCTCGAGTGGTCAGGCGGCAAGCTTCTATTCGGTGTTCAACATTTGCGAATGCGGCGACCACTTCATCGCTACCAACGGCATCTACGGCGGTACGTTCAACCTGTTTGTCGTGACGATGAAAAATGGGTATCGATGCACGTTGGTCGATCTCGATGCGAGCGACGAAGAACTGCGTGCAGCCTTCCGCCCCACCACCAAATTGGTGTTCAGCGAATCGATTTTCGAACCCCGGCGGACGCGTTTGCGACATCGAGCGCTTCGCTCATTGTGGCACATGAGCAGGGTGTCCCCTTGATCATCGACAACACCTTCGCCACCCCGTCAGCTGCCGCCCCATCAGATGGGGAGCAGACATCGTGATTCACTCCACCACTAAATACATGGACGGACAAGCCACAGCCGTCGGCGGCTGTATCGTCGACAGCAGCAGGTTCGACTGGATGGCGCGTCGACAAATTCCCAGTCTTTGCACACCCGACGAAAGCTATCACGGCTGGTTTTGCCGAAGCCTTCGGTGCGGCGGGCTACCTCGTGAAGGCCGTGGCACAACTCATGCGCGATTTGGGTAGCTGTCAGAGCCCGCAAAACGCTTTCTTACTCAACAACGGACTGGAAACGCTCCACTTGCGCATGCGTCGTCACGTGGGAAACGCCCATGACGGTGGCCGAGCTTCCTCAAAGCGCACCCGCGCGTGGCCTGGGTGCAGTATGCCGACAACCCCCGACGGCGTGGATGCGGCGTTGGCTAAGAAGTATTTTGCCGAATGGCGGTTGCGGTGTCTTGGCTTTCGGTCTGAAAGGCACGCGCGAGAGACCGTGCGCTTCATGGATCGCCGAAACTCATCAGCATTGCTGACCCACGTGGCCGACGCCAGAGCTGCATCTTGCACCCGGCGGTCACACGCACCGTCAGCTCAGTGACGGAACGGCTGCGTGCGGCCGGCATTGCGCCCGATCTCATGCGTTTGAGCTTGGGTATTGAGTCGGCTGGGATTTGTAGCCGATCTGCGCCAAGCCCCTTGACGAGACGGCACAATAACGACAACAACTCATCGTACAACACTTTTCATGTCAGCACTTCCTTCTCTTTCGATTTCCGATTTTCGTGACGGTGGTCGGCCCCACGGCCTGCGGTAAACCTCTTTGCCGTGGCGCTTGCTGACCATATTGGGGCAGAGATCATCAGTGCCGACTCCCGTCAGGTGTATCGGCGCATGGATCTGGGCACGGGCAAGGACCCTGGCGAATGTGCCGTCGAGGGCGTCCGGTAGCTCATCTTGATCGACATCGTCGAGACCCGGCACGAAATACTAACCTTTATCGTTATCAGCATCGACTTCCTCGAAGCCTTTGAGGACATCCGCCGTCGTGGCAAACGCACGGTGGTGTGCGGCGGTACAGATTGTATGTGGAGAGTGTGGTGCGCAATTACAACATCAGTCACGTTCCGCAGAATCGGCGCTCCGCTCCTCACTCGAGGGGCGGACGTTGGCGGAACTCACGGCTGAGTTGGCGGCCTTGAAGGCGCGTTCCGGTTCGACCATGCACAACACCACCGACGTGGATTCGTGCAAACGGAGCGATTCGTGCCATCGAGATCGAAAACCATAACCTCACGCGAGGCCGGTCATCGGGAATTTCCGCAGATGAAGGCGTTCAATATCGGCTTGTCCATCGACCGCGACACGCGCCGCAGCGCTGTCAGCACGTTTGAAGCAACGCCTCGAAGCTGGGCATGCTCGATGAGGTGCAAGCGCTCCTCGATGAGGATCGCGCCCGAGATTTAATCTACTACGGCCTGGACTACAATTCGTCACGCTGCATCTCACGGGCGAATTGTCGTATGAGTGGATGCATGCGCAGCTGAAACCGCCATCCACCAGTTTGCCAAACGACAAATGACCTGGTTTCGCGGCATGGAGCGCCGTGGTTGTCCGATTCATTGATTGATGCGGCAGCGCCTTTCGAAGCACAACTGTGTCAGCTGCGCGAGGTGCTGGATTTTGCGCAATGACAGCCGCCTAATCGCCTCTGAATACTGATCAGCATGCAGACACCAAACACATCACGTTGGGGAATTCTCTATTGTCCTCAAGAGGTAGCTGCCGTTCTCGCCGACGCTGGGCGCGCATCCAGGCGCGTTTGCAAGCGGCAAAGCAGCCTTACGATTTCGTGCAGAGCGAAGGTCCCGGCAGCATCGAACGCCTGGCGGCGATGATGGCGGCCAACGGCTATCGCTTGATTGTGGTGGTGGGCGGTGATGCGCGCTCAGCAGTGCGCTCAACGGGCTGATAGCCGCCGTGCCCGATGCGGCGCAGCGTCCGACCGGCGGTTATTCCGAATGGACTGATCAACGGTTTTGCCCACTTTTGGGGACTGAACGAATCGGATCCCGAGGCGTGTGTCGATCGCTTGTTGCGCGGTCGTGTACGCAAAGTAGATGTGGGCGAAGCGCACCTCAGATTGCACAAAGGAAGGGAGGAAACGCGTTACTTTCCTGAACTGTGAACCTGGGATTGGCAGCCGCCATCGTGAAAATTGCGTCGTCGTAACCAACGCGCTTTTGGTGTGGTTTGGGATTGTTGCGCGAATTGAGCAGCGCGTTGATGCTCGTGGCAGCGCCACTCGGCGCAGGTGCGTTTTCTCCATCGGCGGCGAAGTATTCGAACAGCGAGTTACGCTTTGCGTGGGTTCTTGTACCGGTTACGGGCAAACGCCTTCTGCCGTGCCCTACAATGGCATGTTTGACACTCGGCCGTTTCGCAGACCACGCTTGTTACGAGGCTTTGCCGGCCTGCGGTTACCGATTCGTGGGCGCTTCCTTCGCAAAACGGCATCAGCGTGTGGCGCACGCCGCGGGTGTCCTTTTTCCAAAGTGGGACAGGCACGATCACCGTCGACAGTCGTCCTGTTCGTCATCGTGTGCAGGCGCTTGATCTCCATGTGCTGCGTGAAGCGACAAACTTTTTGATACCCGAGGCTGATTCCCCTTTCGCCTACCTAGCTAAACAGAGCGACGCTCGGACTGATCATCATTTGATCTGTCCGAGCGTCGCTCTATCGTGAATAGCGGTCTGCAGCCGTCCTCACCGCGGTGAGTTGAATTTGAGATTGATTCCGAAATCCTGCATCGTCGAGGATAAGCGGCACGAGGTGAGCAGGGGTTGATTGCTCTGTCGATCATGTGGGCCGAGACGGTGAGGAATTTCGACACTTCGTAGTCTGCAGAGAGGGAGATTTGCAGTGCGCGGTTTCCACTCGTGGCTTGCGACAGCTGCGTGAGGAGGTTGCGCTGCAAGGCACTTTACGAACGGAACGAGATGTCAAGACGAAGGTTGAGGGCATGCGGCGTGCCGTCGGTGAGGGTGGGCGTGGCCGGTGCTTCTTGCGCACCGCGTCGGTTGCGCAGAGCGCACGGTGCGCTTGACGCGCGATGCGGTGAAACGCCTGAAGTCCGCTACGCGATAATCGAAAGCCGAGAACGACATCGTTCGAGTGCGTCTCAGTGAGCAGTTGCGAGGTCATCGAGAGCGTGAGCACCCGGGTGCGACGCATCTCACGCGCGCCGTGAGATCGTTGTGGAAGGTCATGTCCAAACCGAGCAGCGGCGGAAGGTTTCGTTGATGGTGGCGGTCGAAAATGTCGTAACGCGAAGAGGGCGTGGGTAAACCGTTCTCCACGGCAGTGACGAAGCCGAAGCCATCGGCCATTTCGCGGAACGATTGGAAGTTCCGTACGAACCGACGCTGTAAAGACTCTTGTAGGCGTGGTTGAGGTTGAAAGATTTGAACCAACGCTTGAAAGAGGGCAGTTGCGCCAGACCGGCATATTGGAGCGTCCAGCTCGGGAGCAGGCGACTCACGGCGGGAAGAGATCGAGATTACCGCCTGAAGACGTGGAGCGTCCGAGGAAGGCGAAATCATGACGGAACTCGAGTATTTGTCCACTCCGCCATTCGCTGGATCGTAGGCTTTGCCGCTCCATGTGCCCATGCCCACCGGATAGGTGGCGCCGGTGTAGCGTTGTTCCACGCGTGTGCGGTATTCATCGAGCAGTTGCGTGAAGCGGCGGAACAGGCTGCTGGCATACCCGTTGTCCGGGCCGCCGAAGGAGGCGAAGGCCGTACCGAGCGACCAAGTGGTCATCGTAAACGAACCGTTTTTGCGAGTGTCAGCATGCCGGCATACTATATGTATGGACTTCGAGCGGTTGAGATTGCGCGAGAAACTGAGGTTGATCTTGAAGTCGCGGAAAGGTTCTACGACCGCGCGAATTTGCAAGTCCTCCGTGCTCGATGTCACAGCGGGGGTGATGATACTATCCGACTGCATCAACCATCCGCGGTCCGGCCGCAGCGGTGCACATAAGCTTCGCCGCCGATGGTGGCAAAGGCGAGTCCAATCCGGGCGCAAGCATTCCGCCGGGACGAGCTTGTCCGAAGGCATCGCCCGTGGGCATAAAGCCGGGGAGGTTGAGGCTCGACGAGGCGCGGTAGGCGAAATTGACATTGCGCACCATCATCAATGCGCGGCTACCGTACTCGGCTACTCGATACCAGGGCAATTCCTCGGTGCGACGTTGCGGCACAACGGTCACCCCTTCACCGTGAGGTGTCGCGATTGAGGACTTCAATGCGGTTCATCGAGCACCTTGTAGCGCACAGGGAAGCGGGTGCCGTCGGGACGAATGGCGACGACGCGCAGTTTCTTCGCCGAAAAGGTTGTGCTGACCACAGGGTCGCCGTGTCGGTGCGGAGCGTAACGGCGCGTTCAAAGGGCTTTTTCTCCTCCGGCTTCTTGCCGGCTGTGGGACCGGTCGAGAAATTTGCGGTTGACTTTTTGAGAAAGGCACCTTATTATAGAGCGCTTCGAGGCTGAGGCGTGAGTTGAAGGTCACCCTCTGCGGTTGCTCACGACGTTGCCGAGCGAACTGCCGTCGGCCGCTTCCACACCGCGCGTCCAGTTGTAGGTCGCGTTGTATTTGAAATCAGCCGTCACGCAGTCGAAAAGCCGGTATCTTATTGATGGGCACATTCCATGAGAGGTCGGCGGTCTGTCGATAGCTGAGCGGACGTCCGAGGTCGCGCAGCGAGTGCATCACCGAGTCCTTCAAGCCGCATATTCCGTGGGATAAAGTTCCTATTCACCACCACATTGGGTTGTTGAATTTCTGCATCCGTTCCCGACATAAAAACTGAAATGGATTTGTTTCGTCGGATCCCAACGGAGTTGAGCGAGCGATTCCACAGGAAGTCGCTGGCGAAACTGAGCGGGAGCGATTTGTTGTCGAGTTGTTCGAGATCACGTTCCTGCAATTCGTAGTAGCGTCGCGACAGATTCGAGAAAATCGAGAGTTTTTGCGGCAAAGGATTGATGCCAAAATCGCGAACGATGCGCAACCACGGAGAACGTGATTTGATGAGTTGCTTGAACGGTTCTATTGTACGCGTACCGGGGCTATAATTGTAGCCCAAGTCGAACTTTCCAGTTCATATCAACTCGCGCGCAGTGGTTGTTCCCGAAGTGTGTCGTACGGCATAGGGCAAAAACTTGTGGTGAAGTTGCCCAGGTCGTACGGCATCGGCGCGCTTTGCGTGGTGCGCTTTGAAGCGGGTCCCGAAACAGAGAAGTTCTTGTTCGTCACCACATGGTTGGTGAGGTTGCGCAACGAGTCGCGCTGGCTGCGCGGCGGCAAGGCGTCGAGCGCATCCGACATCGGCATGTCGGTGTCGAGTGGATTGTAGCGCGGCACAATCACTTCTTTCGAGTAGGGAGTAGTAGATCGGTGCGGTCAACTTTCACCTCGGCCGGCAAGAGCTTTACCGGCATCGAGATTCGTCGTCACAGAGTACTGATACAAGTCGTCATCTCTGCGCTGACTCACGGTTTCTTCGAGGCCGCCGAAACCGTTTGTCTCCGCATGTCCCGACACGATTGATATTGGCCAAGTCGGCCAATTGGATATTGAAGTTGGCTTTGTGCTGCCTAACCGCCTTTGTTGGCAAAGTCTTGCAGGCGCAGTTCGTTTGCCCACACCTCGATGCTGCGCACACTGCGCGAGATTTTTGCGTAGACCGATCATCACCGTGCGCACTTCGCCCAACGAGGGATTACCCTGCACGCTGATTTTGTTCTTCGGGCGTTGTGGGTCGTATTCGTTGTAGATCGTGTTGTACGAAGCCAATCCCGAAGCACGCTGGCGGTTGCGCGCTTTCTTCACGTGCGTGAGTTGCTCGAGATCGATGTCAATCATATTATCTGTCGGCCACACCGAACGGCGTCCGAGCTACCGGTGTAGCGACCTTCGGGCGTCAGCACCAGCGGGATTTCGTATTCGTAGAAATTGTTTTTCGTAGTCCGATCCGAGTCGGAGGAACAGACTCACTTGTCCGTCTTCCAAGTCCTTGTCGCCAGGCAACGCATTGGCGTGCACAAAGAGTTGGAGGTGTTTGTAGCGACGGAGGTCGAGATGCGTGTTCTTGTACAGCACGCGCATCGCCACTGCCCAGTTCTTTCACCGTGAGGAGAGCGCCTGCTCGTTGTTTGCAGCACCTGATCCTGTCCCGGCTCAATCGCGCGGCTAATGCCCGGGGCAAGACATAGTTCACCGGCTGTTTGTCGTTGTTCTCTTCGAAGTTCACGGCACTCACCACGAGCTGTCCCGATGAAGCCGCCGGCACGTTTTGATAAAGCGCCTGACGGTAGTCACGCCACTCGCCGCGTACGAGGCTCAACGTGGCGAAACGCAGCACAATCGGCTGATCGAATCCCGTCATGAACATACGCATGAAGCGTATCGACGAGAAGTCGCTGATACTACCATGTTTGCGTTCGTATTCGCTCGGCGGATGCGGAACAAATACCATTTCGTGGCGGGCGACTTGCCGTCGCGCGTTTTTCGAAATTGACGGTGCGCATGTCGACAATGCGTTTTTGTCCGACCTGCATCGCCGTCGGATCGATGCGCACCCGATATTGATAGTATTTTTCGTACTCGTTGAGGGTGAAATCTTGGTTGATATCTTCCACATCCGGCGTCGTCTTGTAAGCCGAAGCATACGTTTCGCCGTCGGCCGCCGCAGAGTTACCGTTCGGATTGTTGATATGTTTGCTAGCGTTCGAGGATCGAAGCGCGACGGTCGTCCCAATGCTTGCCGCGGAAATAGGAGTATTGGTCGGCCGAGGGCTGTACGATCGAATCGTATACCGCCGGTCGCACCGTCGCATGGTTGTTTTGAGATAGTCAGCGCCAAGCACCGAAAAGTGCGCTCCTCTTCCGAGGTCAAACCGTTGTAACCCACGTCTTGTCGACGGCGCGCATCGCTCGACGTGTTGAAGCATAAGTCACCGCATTCTGCGTCGGTACCAAAACCCCACGCCGTTTCGAGCCACCTGCGAGCGGTCGCCGTCTGTCGGAAGTCCACTGCGTAGAACTTGCAGCCGTCTTTGAGCACGTCTTCCGATATTTCGCCCAAATTGAAGTAGAGATCGCCGTTGTAAGTCGGTACTTTTCCGTTGATCTCCGTGAGGGATCCATCATCCAAAACTCACATACTCGACATTGGCCGCATCGAGGTCCGAAGTCTCGAGACGGCGCATCATACCGCCCAGCGTTGTGCCGGATTCAGCAGTCGGCCGTCGCTGTCCAGCGACGGATCGAGTTGTGAGGCCGCGTTCGTTGGGGTAGAAAGGCCAAATTGAGCACCGGCAGCGTCGCCGCGTCCTTATAGTTCAGACTCTTGTTGGGATAGAGGGTCGCTCGCATAGATTTCGCGCATACGGGGTCGGACAACTGTTGCAAGTCGTTTTTGATATAGCCCGGCGTGAGCGAAGAACTGCGGCGTGTGAACAACGGATCGATCACATACCAAAAGCCAACAGCGCACGATTGTAGCCATAACGCACATTGTTTGTCAGTTGCGATTCGGCGAAACATCGACGGCGTGGACGCAATCTGTCCATTGTTGGGGCATCGAAATAGTCGATGTCCGTTTTCGCATTCTCAAAGTCATCGAGATACGAGGCATTGCCTTGCGCGCCGGTGTTGCGGCCGGCGATGAGTTAGTGCAAATTCAGCGGTGAAATTGATGTTCGACGGCGCGGTGCTATGCACAAACGGGAGGCGGTTACGAGATTCGTCAACCACTGGCTCTGCGTTTTCCACGCCATGTTCAATCCCCAAATCGTGTTGTTCAGCGGTTCGCTGCCCATGGCCACCTCTCGAGGTGAGGGTTTGCTCGCCGAGGTGCATGAGCGTACCGCCCACTTGCAGTTGTTTGGAGAAATCGTGTGGAAATCGGGACCGAACATCGTTTTGCGTTGCATGCCATAGTCCGCATTGGATTCCACCGAGCACGAAACGGGTGTGCCCGCATCGAGAATACTCTTGTTCAGAATCTTCACCGTGCCGGCATTGTAGTCCACCGTGTAGTCCGTTCCCTCCGTCAGCAGTTGTCCGCCGGCGCACCACCACACTCCCTTGCGGAATGCCGGTGGTGTTGAGTTGAATTTCGTCCGACTTCGTCGCCTTGAACTTACCCGAGATCCGGAATTTGTTGTGTTCGGCAATCTGTTTCGCCACGGTGTGTGTCGAGATCGTAGAGGGTTCTGTGTAGGCAAATCGGCGTGCCAATGCTGTGTCGCCGATCTCTTTCGCCAAGTGCCGGCCGAAAGGTTCTACCACCGGGAAAAAGATACGTCCCGAAGCGGCGTCCACGGTGTAGCCCTCCACAAAGTCGAAGTAACCGTTCGGCACGCGGCGCGCGTTGTTGTCTCAAACGGTCGAGCCCCATCACCGAGAGGAGGCGCTTGTCCTTCATCGTCGGGAGGGAGATAAGAGGATAAACACCGGTGGTGTCGGACAGGTATTTCACATCGAGCGCAAAGCGTTCGCGCTGCACGTCCGTCGCGCCGAGCGAATACACGTTGCGCATCATCAGCGCCCAGTTGCCTTGACGCGGTGTGCAGGCCGTGTTTTTCAAACTCTTCACCAAGAGCGAACGTGTGTTGTCTTTCAGGTCGGTCGAGAATTCGCCCACCTGATAGTTTTCGCCCTTGTGGGTGTACTCAAAGGCCACGGCCAGCACCTGATCCGGTTGCAAACGCCGTGCGCAATGAAATATAACCCAAATCCGCGTTGAGTCGATATTCCGAGGCGGAGAGCAAGCGTGCGCTCTCTATTTTTCATAGTCGTCGCCGCAGCCATGCCGATGCCGTCGAGGTGTTCCCGTCTGTGTGATGTCGCGCACAGCGGGCATTGTCCCCGTGAGTGTGGCGTATTCGTCGTTCGCTGCGTTGGCCCGGAACCGCCGTGGCACTCTGCGCCGTCCAGCGGTTGTTTTTGATGCGTTGGGTTTCACCCAAGTCGGTCAACGCCACGAGGTTGCGTGTTGTCCGTTGCCGCCGAAGTATTCGTCACCCACAGTTCGATGCGGTTGATCTTCACCCGAAAGCACGTTGGGCAACTGTGTCATCCAGCCATCGTAGTGGTCGCGGAAATAGTGCGCCAAGAAGAAGTGGCGGTTTTCGTCATAGTCCGCTGCCGAGAACTCAAAATCATTGAGTTGCACCCGCCGCGTGAGTTCACCTCTGCGCCGCACTCTTTTTGCGCCACCATCGTGCGCAGTTTCAAACGGCCGAACTGCATATCGGCGCGCACACCGAACAGGCTCTGTGCACCGCGGATCAGACTCGAGTTCGCCCCCATCGACACGTTGCCCGCCTCGATGAGTTTCACGATTTCGTCCTCCTTTCCCTCGTAGCGCAGTTTGAGTTGCTGCGTGTCGAAGTTGAAAGTCGCGTCGGTGTTGTAGTTGAAGTCCATGTTCACCTTGTCGCCCACCTTACCGTTGAGCGAGAGGTTCACTTTTTCGTCAAAGTCGAATCCGAAGACGCTGCGATTGCGTTCGGCTAACGAGGGGTTGTCGGTGAAGCGGTGGGTTGCCCCTGATTTTCAGTTCGGCCGATCCCTGAGTGCGCACACGCACCCGCCGGGACCGAAGATCTTTCGGCCGGCCCGAGCGAAAAACTGCATATCGCTGAAGTCGAACTTGTCTTTGCCGCGCGCTTGAAACTCCTCGTTGTTGCGGCGGCGGAAATAGTCGCGCATCGACTGTTCGATGCCCATGCGACGCACCTCGTCGCTCGCCATGTGAAAGGCACATACAGCCACTGCCCGCCGAGCCGCGTGCCGTATTTGTACGTCCCCGTCGTCTCGTCGAGAAAAGTCCCGTTTCGAGGTTCTCAGGGTTCTTCACGTCCCCCGAATGGAAGGGCAAGATGCCGCGCGTGCTCACCGTGGGGCGCACGACAAAAGGGCATCACCGTCTCGCTGCGCGTACTGCGGAGCGGAGCCGTCGTGGCATTAGGGTTCTTCATCTTCCTCTTCGTCGGCGGTTTTGCGTCGTGTCGTTTGTCGCCGCACGCTGTGTCGGAGCAGTTGTTTTTCGCCGCTGTTTGCGCGGCGCGGTTTTCTGCGCCCGTTGGGGCGCTGCAGCTGGAGCGTTTCGCTCGGTGTGTCGCGAAGCACTCGGGCGCGCCCCTCGTGAAGTGCGAGCACACTCAAGGCCACCGTCCCCAAAAAGACGATGGGCAGAGTCGGCGAAATGAGAGCGGAAAAAGTCATCGGCACCGATCGTTGTTTGTTGATTTCTTTCAAACTGCGTTTGATGAGTTGTTGGAGTTCCATGCCCGGCTCCTCTTTGAGCAGAGCGGCCACCACCTTACGCACGGCGGCCGGTTGGAAGCCCAAGATGGAGAGCGCGGAGATGGCTTCTTCGGCCACCGCCTTGTCTGCCGCCGAGATGCCGCCGCTTCTCCGGGCGTCACGTCGAGTTGTCCGTCGCCCAAGAGCGCCCCGACCTTGTCGCGCAGGTCGAGCACAATGCGGGCGGCCGCTTTCGGCCCGATGCCCTTCACGCTTTTGAGCATGGCGGTCTGTTCGCTCTGAATCACCTCGGCCAATTCTGCCGGTGTGAAGGCCGAAAAGCACCATGCGCGCCGTTTGGCCGCCGATGCCGTTGACCGACGTCAGCGCCTCGAAGAGCGTGCGCTCTGCTTGGACGAAAAAGCCGTAGAGGGCGTGCGCATCTTCGCGAATCACCTCTTTCACATACACTTTGGCCGTTTCCTTGCCTTGCAGGTTGGCGAAAGTGTTGAGCGAGATAGGTGAGCCCGTAGCCCACGCCGGCGGCTTCGATCACCACCTCGGTGGGGGTGAGTTCGCCGATGATTCCTTTGATATATGCGATCATTGTCGATTGTCGTTTGGGGATGAAAAGCGGCGCGCACGTGTAGAGATGCAGCCGAAAATGCGGAGTACTGACCTACAAAGATACACACCGCCTTGAGTGAGGAACGAAGAATAAACCTTTTTGTTGTTTCACCGTCTTCGAAATTCGCCTATTCATCGCGTGAGATGGGAATGTATCGATAAAAAGAAGCAACCTATCGAAGCCCAACGGCATCGTAGCGTAAAAACGTGCCGGAACCGGAAAATGGTGATAAAGATCGGCGTTCGTGGCAAAATGTAAGTTTGCTATTCCTTCTATCCGCCTAAAAGCTTCCCGAAGACTTGTTGGTAAGAGAACGTACATGGATATAACTCAGAACAAGCATTGACCCAAATGTCTTCCCCCTTACTTCTTAGGCTTGGGTTTTGAGACGACTTCTTATGGTCGAGCCACACAATCAGGACGATCAGCCCCCAGCAAGCCACGAAAGCAAGCAGCCATCAAGGGATGAACCGTGCTGACGCTTGGATAAGTGTTGCCAACTCTGAAAAAGTGCCCCCTTTCCGGAGGAAAGAAAACACCAGAACGAATAGAGGCCAAAAACGCATTGAAGAAGACAGACACCATCATCTTTAATTTCCACTTGAAGGACGCTTTTTCGCTTCCTTCTTGAAATAACCTTTTCGATAAGGAAAAATAGAATAAATAGCGGGGACGAGAATCAGATGATCCCTGCCGGGAATCCTGCCTATATGCCAGTTGAGTAAAAAGTGCTTTTAGAGGGGGTAATGCTCGAAGCACATAAAGCAAGAGCAAAAGTCCATAGGCAAAGATCATTCCCAGCGAATATCGCCCAAATGACACTTTATCTTGTCTAAGCAGAGCAACTTAAAAAGCGAGTAATAAACTCGCCCAAGCGAGCAACAACAGTCCTCCAAGCGAGAAAAGCCATCATATTGTCCATGTTTTCTGTTTCCGATTAAAAATAGTGCGTTTTCCTCAGCATTCCCTCTATTGGTGGAACAGGGGAGCTAAAGTTGCAAAAAGGTACCGGTTCTACTGCTTTTCAGCCCTTTTTATACAGAACTCACGTGGCCAAAGTCAATTAGAACAGCCAAAGTGCCGTGAGTCCGGTGGCGTTGGGTGACACGGTGGGCAGGAGAAGGGACTTTCATGGACGCGGTGGAGCGTTTCGGTGGCGAAGCCGCAGAAGGCTGCTTCGGCCGAATGCCCAACAGCCGTTGCTCGTAGGGGCAAGGCAAAGCGCGATGCGGGCGGCCGCGAAACCGAAGGCGGCACCGCCCAGCACGTCGTTGAACCAATGGCGGTTGTTGTACATGCGCAAAACGCCGACCGTGAGGGCGCCGGCATAGGCGAAAAGCCCCAAGCGGTTGCCGTATTCGGCGCGCACCAGTTCTGCGCCCGGTACCGCCGTAGCCGTATGGCCGGAGGGAAGGAGTTGCGCGCCGAGTGGTCGGGACGCAGTTCGCCGATGCTGTATTTCACGGCGTTGACCGTGGCGCCCATCACCGCATAGGCGGTGGCGCCGAGCAACAGCCGGTCGCGAAAATTGTGACGGTGGCGCACCCCGGGGATTTCAGCGCCGCCCACAAACCACATAAAGGGCGCGTATTGCAGATAGTCGTCGACGCGCACGGGCGAATTGCCGCGCAAGTCATTGAAGAACTACCGCACCTTGCGTTTGCCTTTGAAGAGAAAACCGCGGTCGGCCAAACCGGCGGTGCCAACAACGGAAAGACCGACGGGGACGGCGACTTGCCAAAAAGGCGAGAGGCGCGAAAAGTGAGAATGGGTGAGTACGAGCAGGGAGTCGCCGGTGGTGCTGTCGCACGGCTCGATCTGTTGTAAGAGTCCGTCTGTCTTTGCCGCAACAAGGGCTGAATCGCCGGCCAAGTCGCAGAACGAGGCACACTGTCGGTGGGGGCAGAACGGCTGCTCGCCGGCCACCGAAGCGATTGCTCCGCCGTCATTTGCACGGAGGGGGAGCAGGTGCCAATGAGGAAAAGGAAAAATGAAAAGTAGAATTTTCATCAAGTGAATAGTTGAAGTCAAAGGAGAATGGGCTCGTTGGAGTTATCCGATCGCGGTAGAGAGTTGGTTGAAACAAGTGCCCGTTCGGTTCGCAAGCAGCGTGGAAGATTGAGCACAAGGAGAGGGCAATGCGAAAAACGGAGGACAAGTCGAAAAACAAGCCGTGTTTCTTCCAAAAGCGCAAGACTTTTGCGCAAAACCTCCCCTCTTTTCACGCGCGCGCGTCCAGTTGTTTCTCGAAAAATGCCTTCACCCTTCACCTTTGGTTGTAAGTGGTTGAGATATAGGTTGTTCGGTGTGAAGGAAACGAGCCGTTTAGCCTTCACCCTTTGGCGATCGCGCCCAATGGTCAAGCAACGAGAGCGGAGTGGCGGTGAAGGATAGGTGAGGTGTTTAGACTTTGTTAAATGTAGAAGCCTTCACCCGAAAAATGATTGTAGTTCAGTTGGTTATCGGCTTTTATTGTGATTTGTTTGCGGTGTGAAGCCTTCACTCGGAAGTCGTTGATGCACAATGTGTTTCCTTCGTTTGGTGAAGAGTGAAGGCAAAAATGGAAAAATCGCTGAGCGCGCGCGTGCGCGGTGGCGTTACCATTGCGAAAATTCCAATGCACGATGACCACGTTCGAGCACCAAACGTTCGTTCGAAAGATGACGCACAGCAAAATAGGCCGGCAGGGTGTCGACACCAAAGGCCGAGAGGTCGGCCGGATGGTGAGGGGCCGATGTGCAGATCGCGACCGCGGTCACGATCCATGAGAAACCGGTTTCAATCCACAGCGAGTCGGTGCGGTGGGTGAAGCGCAACGTCACTCCGCCGGAATAGGCGACCGAGGTGGAGGGGCGACGATCGGAGAACGCAGTTGGATGAGGTCGAGTTGCACTGCCCAGTAGATGCGCTGCGCGGTAACGTCGGTATGGTTGAGGCGCACCAACTGCCATTGCCCGTCGAGCGCTCCGTTGCGCGGCAGTTTGTCACAGGCGGTGGAGAGCAGGAGGGCGAGGAGCACGATAAGCAGCGTGCGAACGGGGCGAAGGCGAAGAGGATACATCGGTAGGAACGGAGAGAAGGGAGGGGAATGAAAACCGCCACGTTTCAGCGGCTGTAGCGCAGCCCGAGTTGTACGGCGGTGTTGTGGCCGAGGCGCGTGCCGCGATCGGCGGCAAGGGCAGCGGTGAGTTGCCAACCGCTACCACGGGTGAGCCGAAGAGTTGCTGCGGTAGCGACCACCGGACTTCGGCCAGCAGGGAGTGTTGGCGTTGCACTTCGGTGAAGGGCGCGGCATAAGTGCCCCACGAGCGGAGGGTGGTGAAGAGCAAGCGATAGGCAGAGCTGCGTGGTGGGTTTTTCCCGAAAGGCCGAGGTGGAGGGCACGAAAGCGGTTGGCGGTGAAGATGAGGTGCCGTTGCGGTCGTAGAGCGGCGAGGCAAAAAGTACATTGCCCATGGCCATGCCGAAATGTTGCCAACCGGGATAGAGGCCCGTGGTTGTAGTAGTTGTCGATGCCGCTTACCTGTTCGTTGAGCTGCGGGGTGTGGTCGTGGTAGACGGGACCGCTTTGGTAGTCGGTGCGCACGGCTTCGACGACCACGGTGGAGAGGGCGCGCCACGGAGGTGCACTTCGAGACCGAGCAGGCCGTCAGAGCCAGCCGTATTCGTCGAAGGCAGCGCTCTCGTCTTCAAAGAAGTGGTCGTAGTGAGACGTGCCGACCACGGTGCGCGCCGCGGATGTACGTTCACAGCGAATCGCCAAGTGCCCACCGTGTTGCCCGAGGCATTGGCATAGCCTTCGCCGTCGGTGGGGTCGCTGCCGCCTTTTGGCTACGAAGGCATAAAGGCTTCGCGCAGGCCGCCGGCGAGGGCATCGGTTGTGCGGCGCCGAGATAGTGGTGGATGGTGCCGCCGAACTGCGTCGCCATTTCCGCTCCGGCCACGAGCGACACCACCGAGGAGTCGGTGCCGATACGCACATAGCCCGATTTTTCGTGATAGCGTACGCCGGTGGCATAGCGGCCGCCTTGTCGGCCGACGGTGCGGCGCTGCCAATCACCGTCGAGTTGCATGCCGTAGGCGAGGGTGCCGCTGAAGGCAATGGGTACGCGGCGACCGAAAGCCGGCCACCAACCGGGAATGCTCCACGCCAAGGTGGCGGGCGGCACGGCGTTGCGACCGAGCACAAACGAGCCGGTGGAGAGGCTGGGGTGGTTGAGGGGCGTGAGGTGGGGCGAGGTCCGAGGGCGAAATGCGAGCGCCCGATCACGGCTTCGGCAAAGGCTGCGGTGGGGGTGAAGCGCGAAGGGCGAAGCCCCGAGGGCAGTTTCAGCACAGAAACCCCAACGCGGGCGGAAGTCAGGATAGGCGACCGCGGTGGGGCGCGAAATGCCGGCGCGGACATAAGGCCGTGACCGTCGACCGCGGTCATGCCGTCACGTCCGCTCCGAGCCAAAGGGGCTGTGGTCGCCACTGCCCATGGTGATCAACGTCTCGCCGAAATAGTGGAGCGAGGGGTTGTCGGCAGGGAGAGGGAGTCGGTGACACTTTCGGTAGTCGCCGCGCGGGTGAGGCAGAGCGAAAGGAAAACCGAGGACGATGAGGGTGAACGACTTCGTAGTTTACGACGAATAGAGGTCGAAGAGGGTCGTGGTGCGTTCGCGCCAGGCGGGCGAGCTCAGCGGATTGAAGGTTCGAGGAAGAACTGCAAGAAGGTGGGCGCTTCGCGGCTACCGCTTTCGAGAGCAACGCTTTCTCATTGACCACGGCGTTGAAGCTCTGGGGGATGAGCTGAATGTCGATGAGGGGCATCGGTGTTGAAGGGTTCGCCGTCGCGTGTGTGCCGGTCCGGGGCGGTGCGCTCGATACGCAGGCGGTTGGTGCGATAGCACTTCACGTGGGGAGTTGCTGGGCAGGCTCTTGGAAAAGAGTTGCATCACCACGATCAGGGCTTCGATGAGACTGGAAAGGTTCGAGCACCGTGACATCGAGCAGACCGTCGCGCATGGAGGCATGGGGGCGATGTAGGCTATTGCCATATTGCGAGGCGTTGGCGCAGGCAATGAGAAACGCGTCGACGGAATGGCAGATTGCCCTCTTCGTCGCCGAGGGTGATGCGATAGGTTTCGGTCTTGTGGCGCAGGCCGTCGACGAGGTCTTTTCGACGTAGGTGGCGGGGCCGCGGCGACCGGCTTCGGCAAACTTCATGCTGATGAAGGCGTCGAAGCCCCATCCGCAGGTGCAGAAGAAGGGCGGCCGTTGATGGTGCCGTGGTCGAGGCGAGCGATAGTTGCCGGTGTTGATGAACTCACGGCCGAGAAACGGGTTCATGGGGATTTGGAGGTGGCGTGCCAAGCCGTTGCCGCTGCCGCAGGGAATGATGGCGAGCGCGGTTTCGGTGCCGACAAGCGAACCGGCAATCTCGTTGACGGTGCCGTCGCCTCCCAGGCCACCACGATGTCGATGCCACGGGCTGCGGCTTCGCGGGCGATTTCGGTGCCGTGTCCGGCATATTCGGTATAGCAGATTTCCGAGTTGAAGCGGTCGCGGTCGAGATAGCGCTCAATGGCTTTCAGCGCGCTCTCTTTGTGCCCCACTGCCGGAGATCGGTTGACGATGAAAAAGGATGCTATGCATACAAGGCAGTATAAGTGTATATAGTAATGGTGCAAATATAGTGGAATCTTTGGCGTTGGGACTTTTTACGGCTCTAAAAACGCGCGAAACGCAAATTTCTATTGAATTGTTGCACACTTAATGGGATAAATGTGTAACTTTGCGGCCTAAACAATTCAGAAAAAGGATTTTCCCTTCCGCTTCGCCTGCTTCTCGGGCGACGAGTGGCCGTGAGGTCGCGCGGGTGAGGTGATTGTCCTATTCAATTTTACATGGATATTCTTCACAAACGCCTTTCCAAGTTTAACCTGCCTCAGCAAAGTGAGAGAGCAAGGTCTGTATCCTTATTTCAGAGAAATTGAAGGCAAACAAGGCACCGAAGTCGAAATGGATGGTCACCACGTGATTATGCTCGGTTCGAATGCCTATACCGGATTGACGGGCGACGAACGTGTGATCGAAGCCGGTGTGGCCGCTATGCGCCGCTACGGTTCGGGATGCGCCGGCAGTCGCTTCCTCAACAGTACACTCGATCTGCATGTGCAGCTCGAAAAAGAGTTGGCGGCATTCGTCGGTAGGGACGAATCGCTCTGCTTTTTCGACCGGTTTCACCGTGAACAGCGGTGTGATCCCCGCGCTCGTGGGGCCCGCATGACTATATTCTTTGTGACGATCGCGACCACGCTTCGATTGTGGATGGTCGTCGCTTGTCGATGGCGAAGCAGTTGCGCTACAAGCACAACGACACGGCCGACTTGGGAGAGCAAACTGCAGAAATGCGAACCCGATGCGGTGAAACTCATCATCGTCGACGGTGTGTTCTCGATAGGCGACTTGGCACCCTGCTCCCGAAATCATTCGTCTCAAAAAGAAGTACGGTGCGACGGTGATGGTGGGACGAAGCCCACGTGTGGGTGTCTTCGGTCGCCCAAAGGTCGCGGTGTGTGACCATTTTGGTCTGACCGACGAGAGTGGATCTCATCATGGGTACCTTCTCGAAGAGTTTGGCTTCTATCGGTGGTTTCATGCTGCCGACAGCATGATCATCGACTACTTGCGTCACACGGCGCGTACGTATATTTTCTCGGCATCGAATACCCCGCGCAACGGCTATGTGCGCTCGAAGCGCTTCGCATTTTTGCAGCGAGAACCCGAGCGCCTCGAAGCACTTTGGGAGGTGACTAACTATGCGCTGAAGCGCTCAAAGAAGAAGGCTTCGAAATTGGCGACACGGAGGGCCAATCATCCCGCTCTATGTGCGTGACTTGGAAAAGACGTTCGCCGCAACGGCAGTGGCTTTCGAAGCCGGTGTCTTCATCAACCCCGTTGTGCCTCCTGCTTGCCATCCCACCGATACGCTCGTGCGCATTGCGCTGATGGCTACGCACACTCACGAACAGAGTGGATCGTGCGGTGAAGCGCTGGTCGGTGTGTTCCGCAAGTTGGAAATCATCAAATAAAGTAGCTGCGCCCTAAGGCGATATCGAAGGTGGCTTTACACTTTTCGATGATCTGAATCTCATAACATCCCTCCTCGATTGACAGATCGAGGAGGGGCTGCTCGATGGACGGCGCCGGTGTTGAAGGGCATGAGCGTGTCTTTTTATATAAAGTGGGGAGTGAATCGAAAAAGTGGTCGCGAGCGTGGTCTTTGCGTGTGAGGGCGCTTAGCGAAAAATCGGTGTGTGAAAACAAAGTGCACGAAAGGTTTCTCACTTACTCCTTAATTTGTTAGTTCCGAATGCGCAATTTCTTAGGGTCTGTTTTTCGGTCACTAAGAAAAAGGGCGAAATTTCGTAACTGGCCTTGACAAAAAGCGCATAAGATTTGGGAAAGCGCTCGAAAAACGTACTTTTTGCCTTGGGGAGATTTCACGTATTGAAAAACGGTGTTTTCGTTTGTGTTTCAACGTGTCTTCCCCTCATCCAAATAGCTCAAAAACGCATAAGCCGAATTACTTCCGTTCAACTTATTCATGGAAAATCCCACTTCACTCCTCAATCTTGCGGCCGACAACATTCGCGTGCTCGCCGTCAGTATGGTAGAACGCGCCAAGTCAGGACACCCCGGAGGCGCCATGGGGGCGCTGATTTTATCAACGTCCTTTATAGCGAATTTCTTACCTATGACCCGGCGCAGCCCACCTGGGAGTGCCGCGACCGTTTCTTCCTCGATCCCGGTCACATGTCTCCGATGCTTTATGCGCAGTTGGCGCTCATCGGCCGTTTCTCCATCGACGAAACTCAAGACGTTCCGTCAATGGGGTTCTGCAACACCGGGACACCCCGAGAGAGAACTTCGAACGCGGAGTGGAAAATACCAGTGGTCCGCTCGGACAGGGGTCACACTATGCCAGTGAGGTGCTGCGATTGCGGCAAAAAGCCCTCTATGCGCGCACCGGTAATCGGCTTCAAACACGAAAAGATTTACGCCTACATCTCTGACGGAGGTGTCCAAGAGGAAATCTCTCAAGGCGCAGGGTCGTTTGGCCGGACACCTCGGACTGGACAACCTCATCATGTTTTTCGACGCCAACGAAATTCAGCTCTCGACCGAAACGGCCGATGTGATTTCGGAAGACACGGCAATGAAATCACGCGCGTGGAACTGGAATGTGCTCGAGATTGACGGTAACGACCCCGAGCAAATTCGAGGTGCATTGCGTACGCTTTCAGGCTGAAACGGCGCGCCCGACGTTGATCATCGGGCACACGGTGATGGGTAAGGGCTGCCGTCGTGCGAACAACTCCAGCTACGAACGCGACTGCGGAACACACGGTGCTCCCTTGGGCGGAGACGCTTATCTCAATACGGTGCGCAACCTCGGCGCTGACCCCGAAGATCCTTTCGTGGTGCGTCCGGAGGTGAAAGAACTTTACGCTCAGCGCGCCGAAGAACTCAAGACGATCGTGGCTGCACGCCGTGACTGAAGAAAAAAAGCATGGGCAGAAGCGAATCCCGAAAAAGCGGCGGAGTTGGCGGATTGGTTCGCCGGTCGCTTACCCAACCTTCCTTGGAGCGAAATCCAACAAAAGGCCGGTGCACCGACGCGCAATGCTTCGTCGGAATGTCTGGGTATGCTCTCCGCGCACGTCAAGAATATGATTGTTTCGTCGGCCGACCTTTGCAACTCTGACAAAACGGATGGTTTCTTGAAGCACGACGGTGATTCGTCGCGGAGATTTCTCCGGTGGTTTCTTGCAGGCCGGTGTGAGTGAGTTGACGATAAACTGTGTTTGTATCGGTATCACGCTCCACGGCGGTATGCTCACGGCGATGGGTACGTTCTTTGTCTTCTCGGACTATATGAAACCAGCCATCCGTAGGCGGCGCTCATGGAACTCCCGTGAAATTCGTTTGGGCCACGATGCATTCCGCGTCGGTGAAGACGGTCCTACCCACGAACCTGTGGAGCAGGAAGCGCAAATCCGCTTGATGGAGAATTGCAGAACCACTCCGGCCGTGACTCCGTGCGCGTGTTGCGTCCTGCTGACGTCAACGAGACCACGGTGTGCTGGAAGATAGCCATGGAGAACATGGATACGCCGACGGCATTGATTTTGAGTCGTCAAAACGTCGGCCAATCTCCCCGAAGGTACCGACTATAACGGAGCAACGCGGCGCTTACAACGTGGTGGGCGATGCGCAGCCCGAAGTGGTGTTGGTGGCCCAGTGACTCGGAAGTTTCTACGCTCGTGGCTGCTCGCGAACTGCTTACGGCCGACGGTATTACGTCGCGCGTGGTGAGCTGTCCTTCTGAACAACTCTTCCGTGCGCAAGATGAGGCTTATCGCGAAGGGGTAATTCCCAAAAATGCTAGAAATTCTTCCTCACCGCCGGTTTGCCCGTGGTGTTTGAAGGAATAGCCCGGCAGCAGTGAAGGCCCGCGTCTTTGGTTTGACGCATTTCGGACACAGCGCTCCCTTTACTGTGCTGACGAAAAATTCCCGCTTCACCCCGAAGCGGTTTACGGCGGATCAAACAATACCTCGCCGATAACCGGTTGAGTGTGAGTAAGAGTGTGCAGACTGCGCACAAAAGGGTTTTCGCGAACATGAGTATTTGCTCTCCGCTGTGAAATCTCCGAAGGAATGTGCGTCAGCACCGCCCCATTCGAAGTCACCACCTATTTGGGAGAAACTCCAGCGAGCGTCAGCCTGTCATCATCGCCCGGATTTCTACAGCCGGAAGAGTGTCTGTTTCGTCGCGTGTGTCCTCCTTACTTATCTCTTTAGATTCATAACCCGCATATTATATTATCATCTCCAATGAAGCCTATAGGTTTAGCCTCCGATCACGCAGGTTTTGAACTGAAAAGTTTTGTGTGTCGTTATTTGGACGAGAAAGGCATCCCCTATGTCGATTTCGGTACTCACTCTTTAGATTCCTGCGACTATCCCGATTTCGGACACGCCCTCGGTCGAGCCATCGATAGTGGGGAGTGTGAACGCGGTATTGCCGTTTGCGGTAGCGGAGAAGGCATCGCCATGACGCTCAACAAGCATGCGGCCGTACGTGCTGCTTTGTGCTGGATTCCCGAAATCGCCGGTTTGGCGCGTCAACACAACGATGCCAATGTCTTGGTGATGCCGGGACGTTTCATTGACACCACGGAGGCAACGGCGATCCTCGATACGTTCCTTTCCACTTCGTTTGAAGGTGGGCGTCACTGCCAACGTGTGGAGAAGATTCCTTGCTAAACTGATTAGAAACGGAGTACAATACAGCAGGAACTCAACACAAAGAATAAACGCGTTTCTGCTCTCCCACGTAACGGGCGAAACGAGTGCAAAGCGCGCCCTTTCTTAACATGCAAACAGTCAGACTGCAACGCAAAAGTTGCCGTCCGCAATTAGTCTTGCTACTCGAAAGGGCAAGTTTTTCTTCATGAAAACTGCAAAAGTGAGGTCGCTTTCTTGCTACAATCATTTTGAAAATAATA
>BNJU01001178.1_pt1 | contig 36257 bp, 52 predicted proteins | sample 8539281 | NCBI WGS metagenome assembly BNJU01 (sample SAMD00202456, study PRJDB9452) | human saliva metagenome | isolation source: human saliva | place: Japan
TTTATTCGATCTTTTGATTTTTCCAAAAGGTGCTGCCACTCTCGTTTAGACGACAGCTGTATCTTAGCACCCGTATTCTTTCGCTTGTCAACAAGAGTTATTTTTGATCTTTGCTTGTTTTGATAGCTACTAAGATGTTGATTCTGCCTTATCTATATTTAGAGTTTTAATCCGGAATAGAGAAAACAAAATACGGTTTTTCCTTCCAGCTCATTCAGGGTTTAGCAAGTGACTAGGGCTGATAGCCTTTTCGTCAGCATCTTCCCTGCTGACAATAGCCACCCTTATTGGATTCCTTCATTTGTTTTCACGCTCCTGCAAGAGGGCATGAAAACTTGTGTGTATTTTTATTTCCAATAACTGTACTCTGTAGGATTCGTTACTTTGGGTTCTCCGTTCGTATTGCTTTCAGTATGCGCTTGCGTATTATTTCCGGGCTGTTGTCTTGTTTTCAAGCCCCACCGACTTTGTCTGCCAACATCATTTACAATCCAAGCCCCGGAAAGAGTTAACAAGAATCCGTCCGGTGTTTTTCCGCCAACTACCAGATAGCCGCTGTCCGTAAAATAATAGCATTCTGCGATGCGTCGTTATTTCCGTCTATCCAGTACCATCCGCCTTGATACCCATGTACTGTTCTCTTCATTGGTTCCGTACCACCAACCTTGTTCCGCATTGCCTTGCCAGCCCGGAAGCCTGACTGCAAATAGGAAATAAAAGCACAAAACAGGATAATAAGACAGAAAGCATTTTTCTATTTTTCTTCCTCCATTTCAACTGATTCACGTTCAAGATTAACTATTTACGATTTTTATCGCAATAGTCCTGTGCATTACAACAAATATTAATTTTTAATTTTGCTTTGAACACTGTTCATTAAAAATACTACTATTTTATTAAAATACTTTTCTATCTCGCAAATATGTCTTCTACGGTTTATACTGAATAAATTATGAAGGAATTCTTTTTACCGAAATATATGTTTATATAATAGGAAATATGCAATGCATTACATCTAATATATGTACAATACATTACATGTAATTATATATGCAAAGCATTTCGTGCGACGTACATAACTTAGGGGAAGAAAAAGGAGTATTTTGACATGGATTTCCAAAAGAATGGATGAAGTCAGAGAGGGTTTCTATATTCCCGCCATGATGGAAGAGGGCATGGGCGGCAGAGCTGGAAATTTTAGTGGAAATAGATGAGATTTGTGAAAAGCACAAGCTTCTGCTATTTTATTGACTACGGAAATCTCTTTGGGGGCTATCCACATAAGGGCTTCATCCCTCGGATGATGACATCGACATCATGATGATGCGAAAAAGATTATGAAGTTTTTGCAGAAGTGGCAGAAGCAGAGCTTCCGGAAGAACTGAGCTTTCGTTCTATACGAAAGGAGAATAGCAGTGTGAGTTAATCAGTTCCGTACAGCACAATAGGATGCTGATTTCCTCCGATGCGCTTGGAAAATACCATAATTATCTTTTATGGCGCAGGGTGGATATTTTCCTTATGATTATCTGTCCGACGATGAAGAAAAAGAAAGAAAGGAATGGAACTTCTGAAACTCCTTATGTATCTTGGCATCCTTCCTTCTCTCGAAGGAGAAAAACCGAGCTGTTTTGGGAGTGGGAAGCAAGAAAGGTGGAAAAACATGCCATGTAAAGCTTTTGCAATCTCCCCATTATAGAGAAACACTTCTTTTCGCTCTTAGAGGAGTGTTTCCAAGGTTTAACCGGGAAAAGGGAAAAAGAATCGCCTCCTTACTGGATTTTATTCTCTTTCAAAAGCCAGGGAAGGGAATCTTTTGAAGAACAGTGGTTTCAAGACGAGTGCTATTTGGATTTTGAATTTCTCTCCCTACCCGCACCCTAAAGAATATAAAAATCATTTCGGAAAAATATGATGATTATCAAACCGTAAAAAAAGGCGGCGGAGATCATGATTATCCCGTCTATCGAAAGATGGAAGCAGAGTACAGGGAAGGATTGGCGGAAAGCTTTTTACCAGTATGCTATAAAGGAAGAGGATTTAAAAAGAGAATAAATACATCGTCCGCTCCGGAACGGCAGGACGGGTCGAGCATCCGAAAACCGCGTATCTTTTTCTTACTGAGCCTGTATTCCCGCTGGGACGCTATGAAGAGGAATATTTGTGAAGCAAGCAAAGATAAGACGGTGGACTGCTTTGTCTTACCTGTCCCTTACTTATAAAGATGGACTCGGCAATTGCTCTCCCGCACAATGGGATTATTCTCTTTGAAAATGAGCTGGTGCGGACAGTCCTTCCTGCTGGATTTTAGAGGGTTTAAATCTAAAGGACATTTCCCCGGATGTCATTTTCATGGATGAACCTTATGATGAATATAACTTAAGTTTTATGGTGGAGCCGGCATTTTTCAGTAAAAATATGAAGCATTGCACAAGGCAACTTATTTACCTGCCCTGGTTTGTCAGTTCGGAAATTGATTTGGAAGATCCGGCTGACGGAAAAGCCATCGTAATGCGGAAAAATTACGTGGTGATGCCTGCTTTTGGTTCATTGTGATTATGCAGTTCTACAATCTCATGCTATTGCAAAGCTCTATCAAAGCCTCTTAGAGAAAGAATGCGGAAAAAGAACACGGGGTACTGGGAAGAAAAAGCTTCTTCCTTTTGGGAAGTGCCTTGTTTGACAAGACGGAGAAGGAAGAGCATTATGGTTCTCACGCAATATGGGAACATTTTAAAAAGGAGAAAAATATGAACCACTTAGATCCGAATATTCAAAATTTACATCGTATTTTTGATCAAAACGAAAGAAAGGACTACCTCAGACTGGATTTAAACGAAAATCCGGGCGGCCTTCCGGAAGAATTTATCCGGAAAGTTCTGGATGATATTACGCCGCAGTTTGTTGCCCAATATCCGAAACCCTGCATTTTACGGAAGTCCTGGCCAAAGTATCTGAAAAACGGATATTCATCATCTTTGTCTGGTAAAGCGGTTCTTCCGAAGAATCCGTTATATTATCCAGGCCTTCACTTCGAAAAGGCAGGGAGGATTGTCGGCGTTGTACCTTCTTATTTCATGTTCCAGGTTTATGCGGAAATGTATGCAGGAATTTCGTTCCTGTCCCTTATACCGAAGACCTGGAAATGCCCGTTTCTCGCATTTTTGGAATATCTCACGAGGAAACCGAGCTTTTTAATTCTTTTGAACCCAAATAACCCCATGGGAAATGTTTACACGGAAGAGGGTTTCAAGAGATTCTCAAAGCCTGCAAGGAGAAAGAGATTACGGTATTGATTGACGAGGGCCTATCACTACTTCTATCCGAACACCTTTATGCACTATGCCTTAACAGAACGAAGGGTCTTTGTCACCCGTACCTTTTCAGGTTGTTTTCTCTCGCGGTTGCAGACTCGGTTATGTAGCCGGACACCCGAGGATATTCAGTATGTGCAAAAATTCTGTACCGCATAACACCAATGCCTTTGCCATGAAATTTGCGGAAGAAATTCTGGAAAAATCCCAAGATTCTTTTCCGACTTGATTTCTCATTTGAGGAAGGGCGAGCTTATCTTTTTGCAAGCTTTTGGAGGAGCATCATTATCCTTATAAAGGAGAAGCCGGAAACTTCCTATTTATCAAACTGGAGGAGAGACGCAGAAGAAATAGTCAAGAAAATGAAAGAAAACTACGGCATCCTGATCAAAAGCTATCCCGCTATCGGAAAACTCGGGACTTGTCTTCGTGTAACAATCGGCGAAAAGAAATATATGGAGCGCTTTATGAAGGCTCTGTTGGAATTGGATAGCAAGACACTTTTAAACCGCTGTCTTGAAAAGGAGAAGAAACTTTCATGATCAAAGTGATTACCCTATGGCACCTATGATTTACTGCACGAAGGTCATATACGTTTACTGGAAAGGGCAAAGGCTTTGGGAGATTACCTCATTGTAGGGGTGACCTCCGATGACTTTGATCGCAGCAGAGGAAAAATCAACGTAAAGCAATCCCTTACTGAACGAATTGAGGGAATTAAAAACGGGCTTAGCGGATGAAATCATCGTAGAAGAATACGAGGGGCAAAAGATTGACGATATTCAGAAATACGGCGTGTCTATTTTTACCGTCGGTTCTGATTGGGAAGGCTATTTTTGATTATCTGAAAGAATATTGTACCGTGATTTATTTTGCCGCGAACCACCGGCATCTCCAGCAGTGAGCTTCGTGCAGAAGACAGAAAGCTGAATTTGGGACTCTGGGAGGTTTCGAGGAAAATGTTCTGAATAAAACTATTTTCAGGAAAGCAGTTTTTGTAAACAGCATTACCGTCACCACTCTTTTTAATTCCAGTAAGAGTACGGATGTCAACCTGCAGGATTATGACGATTTCTTGGAGGATTGTGACTGTGTCTATATTCTCTCCCATCCCACAAAGCATTATCGGGAAATTAAGCATGCTCTGGAAAGAGGAAAAACATGTTCTGTGAATCTCCGATTGCCTTAACGCTCGAAGAAACCAAGAACTTTTTGCGCTGGCGGAGAAGAAAAACCTGATTCTGATGGAAGCCATCAAAACTGCTTATTCCAATGCCTATAATCGCCTGATTCTTCTGGTACAGGGAAAAATCGGCAAAGTGGTATCCGTTGACGTGACCTGTACCAGCTTGCAGAATTTCAATAATAAGAATTTGAAACCTCATGGAACAGTATCTGTGCCTGGGGTCCGACAGCCATGCTTCCCATTTTCAGTTGTTACAGGGCTCGTATGAAACGCAGATGTACTCTTTATTTGAAAATGAGACGCTGAAATACGACAGCTTCACAAAATTGACTCTTTCAAAATGCAACCGCCTCTATCAAGGTGGGGCGCGGCGTAAAGTCCGAAGGAGAACTCATCATCTCCGGTACGGAAGGCTATATCTACGTGCCCGCTCCGTGGTGGAAGACCGATTATTTTGAGCTTCGTTTGAAGACCCCAATGAAAACCGGAGATACTTCTATCCCGCTTGGAAGGAGAGAATTCGCCTTCAATTACTGGCCTTCTCCAAGGCAATTATGGAAGGTATAAAGTCTCCCTATATCCGTACGGAAGTATCCGAAAAAATAAGTTCCGTAATAGAGAGCTTCTACAGCGGACAAAATTTAAGAAAGCTTTCCTTTTAAAGAAAGAGCTCTCTCCTTTTTGCAACGCTCCTTTGCTTTTAAGGTCTTGCTTTTAACGGAACATCTTTACAGAAATCTTCTAAAGCCTCCCGAAAAGTTGTATAGTACAAGCTATACTAACTGAAAAAAGGAGGCTTTTTATGGCAAAGGTTTTGGCATTTTTTGCGGATGGCACGGAAGAAATTGAGTGTCTCACCATCGTAGATATTTTACGAAGAGGATCTGTCGATGTGGAGCTTATCTCTATCACGGAAAATAAAACACTTGTCGGTTCCCATAAAATCACGGTTATCTGCGATAAAACGATAGAAGAAGCGATTTTTGAAACAGCTGATCTCCTCTTTCTTCCCGGAGGGATGCCGGGTGTTACGCATTTGGAGCAAAATCAAAAATTGCTTTCCGCAATAAAAGCGCATAAAGAAAAAGGAAAGCTTCTTGCCGCAATCTGCGCGGCTCCAAGTATCTTCGGTCATTTGGGCTTCTTGAACGGTCTTCCCTTCACCTGCTTTCCCGGATTCCAGGAGGCATCGACGGCGTGAGACGGTGCAAAATGGACCGGTGCTGCCGTAGAAAATACGGAGCAGTTCATGTACCGGACGCGGAATGGGTGTTGCCGTCGATTTTTCTCTTGCACTTCTAGCCCGTCTTAAGGGAAAGGAGGTTGCAGCGAAAATCAAGGCCGGCATTCAGCATCCGGAGACTTTTATAGCCGCTTTCTTCTCCATATATTTATCGAGTTCCAGTTAATAAGACTGGCCACAGGGGCAGCCAGGAAGATTCCCAGGAATCCTCCGAGGCTGCCTCCTATGATTAAAGAAATCATCCGACAAGCGGATGAACATCAATGTTATGGGAAAGAAGCCTCGGATTGATGAAATTTCCATCCAGTGTCTGAATGATAAAGAGGCAATCACCGCAGGCGGAAGTTTCGCAAATTCTCCATAGAGGACACAGACTAAAATCGTCAGACTATAGGCAATAAACGGGCCGATATAGGAATCAGGTTTCCAAATCCCGTGAGTACCCCGATGACTAAGGCGTAACGAACTCCTAGAAAGACTTAAGGTAATGCTGACCAGTACAGCCATGATAAATCCGTCAATAATTTGTCCACGGAGATAGCCGGCAAAAACCCGGTCGGCATCCTTGAAAAAGAGACTCAACTTCTCCACTTTTTCCTTTCCGAAAAGCAAAGAAAATACTCTTCCCCAATAACTTAAAAATCTTCCTTCCGTCCGCAAGAAAAATAGAGCGAGAAAATAATTCCAAACAGCAAAGTGCTCAAGACTCCTCCCAAATTTCCCAAAGAGGAAAGTGCGCATTTCCATATTTTGGAAAAAGATACGACCTTCTGCAGAAAAAGTTGTATGGCTTCCTTGGCATCTTCTTCCCCTATCGGAAAGGTTATCCAGTCTACTGTACAGATCGAATAAAAACTTTTTCCACCGTTGTCGCAAAGTCAATAATGCCCTGAAATAAGTCATCAAAGCGTACAAAGTTGAATGCTTTTGCTTTACAGTAGAAAGAAGAAGGACGCCAGAATGACAATACCGATAAGCAGCAAGGAGAAACTCAAAAATAGAGATTGCGGGCGGTGTCCGTCTTTTTCGCTAAAAACTTATTTTTTCTCCAGTATTTTCTCAATGACAGAGAGGACTCAATAAATACGCAAAGGGCAAATCCGAAAAACAAAGGCGACATGACCTGCGGCAACCAAGAAAAACATATTTTGCAGATTTTCTCCCACGCCCGAAAAATGGTCTAAAATCTGAATACCGATATGATACAAAAATGCTGCAAGTAAAATATAAAAACAAGTAATGCATACTTTTTATTCCATAGATTTTTCCAGTTCATTTCATTTTTCCCTGCTACGATTTCACCGTCTTCGACCCCCAAAAGACAAACTTCCAGTTATCTGTTACCATTCTAGCATCAAAATGAATTTGAAGAAGATAAAACAGATTGAAATCAAGCTTGCAAGATGGTATATCGGAGCCGATTCCCTGCAAATAGGTATATGTCTGAAAAACAATGTTGAATTCTTAATTTTTAACTTTCTGAATAGGGTCTATTTTCTTTTTATAAGAAAAATGTGGATAAGTCGGTAAAATTTTTCGGAATCAGAAAAATCTTTGACTTATCCACAAGAATTACACTTTACACATTGCCAAGCTCTTTTTATCTTCTGTTTTTCCTCGATTTTTCGAGAAAGATAAATAAAAAGTTACGCTTTTTCTTACTTTGTATTTTTAGAACTTATTCTTTGTTTTTACGCTATTTTTAAGACTTTCTCCCACTGAAAGTGCTATTCCTTGGCATAATGGGATGTTATTGTCCCACATTACGTTTAATCAGTTCATTCGAATTTTTCCCAAAAAGCTCTGCAGGCGCTCATTTTCCGCCGTAAATACCGCTTCCGAACTCCCTCTGCAAAGCACTTCTCCCTCCGCCATGAATAGCACTTCATCCGAAATCTCCGAGCAAAGCTCATCTCATGGGTCACAATCACCATAGCCATACGCTCGTCCTTTAAAGACCGAATCAAGCGGAGGACTTCTCCGGTAGCTCCGGATCCAGCGCCGAGGTCGGCTCATCGAAAAAGAGAATCTTCGGTTCCAAGGCGAGCGCTCTGGCAATCGCCACCCTCTGCTTCTGCCCGCCTGAAAGGAGCACGGATATTGTCCCGCCTTATCGGAAAGTCCCATCCTCTCCAGTAAAAGCTCTCCCCTTCTCTACGGCAAAGGACTTCTCCTTCTTTTGCACATGAATGAGGGATCGATGATATTTTCCAAAAACCGTCCAATGCGGAAAAAGATTAAAGTTTTTGGAATACCAAGCCGAAAAGCGCTGGCCTGCTGCCTGTTTGCTGTTGTCAGCCTATAGAATCTCCCCCTTTTCCCGGAGTGCCTCAGGCTGTGCTTCTCTTTGGAAAACCGTCTTTCCGTCATAGAGAATCGTTCCGGAATCCGCACTCTCCAAAAATGTGGCAATGCGAAGCAGAGTGGATTTTCCGGAGCCGGACGGTCCGATAATACTGAGCACCCTCTCCTTCCTTGCAACTGAGGGTCGATGCCCTTTCAAGATTTCCTCCCCGGAAAAGCGCTTTTATTCCCTTCATTTCCAAAATGGCCATATTTTTCCTTTCCTCTTTCCTGAGCGGTGTTTCCCAAAACACTTGCCAATCCCAGCTCGTAATGACTTTTTACTTTCGCAGTTTTTCCTATGACTAACTGTAGTAGTCCAATTTTTCTCGAAGCGTTCCATGAGAAAAGCCACAATAAAGTTAAAGATATAGTACAAGATCTCCTGCCATAATGAGGGAAGCATGGAACTTTGCGAAGAAGAAATCGCTCTCGCGGTCGTGAACATTTCCATCACCGAAATGGAAAAAGGCCAACAGAGTATCCTTTACGAGCGTAATCACCCTCATTCGTGATGGAGGGTAGGATATCAAACCTGCGGAAAAAATGATGCGGAGGAAAAGCCTGCCTCTTGCTATAGCCAGAATTTCAGCTGCCTCAGCTGTCCCTTGTCCATGCCTGGATTCCGGAGCGGTAAATCTCCGCAAAATAACCTGCATAGTTTAGAACAAAGCCGATGTAGACCGCCATCATCCGGTAGCGGGTGAGTTGGATTTTGAAAATGTAATAGGGCCGTAGTACACCACAAAGAGCTGAAGCATAAGCGGTGTTCCGCGCATGATGGAAATATAAACCTTGGTGGCATTTTGTAAAATCGGATTCCGGCTCATTCTGCCGAAAGAAAAGGAGAAGCCCTGAGCGGAAGGGAAAAGAAGGGTAATCAGGAAGATACTCAGACTCGCCGAGTCCTCCTAAAAGTTTAGATAAAATCACATACCACTCCATTTCGCATCCCCCTGTTACCTTATTGTCTCTCTATCGTCTTCCTATATTACCGCGCAAAGTCTGAAACCTCGTCTTTACTCCAAAACAAAGCTGTCCTTTGAGCCGAACCATTTCTCCGTGATTTTATCTACGGTTCCGTCCGCCTTCATTTCCAAAAGCGTCTTCTTTACTTTTTCTGCAAGCTCCGTATTGCCTTTCTTAAAGCCGATTCCGTACTCCTCAGCGGAAAGGGTGTCCTTTAACAAGACAAAGGCTTATTCGCCGTTTTAATCTGATACTCCGCCACTACGGAATCCATGCAAATGGCATCGCAGGCGCCGGTTTCCAAATCCATCATGGCGCTTTGGTAGTCTCCACCTCCACTAAAGAGGAAAAGCTGACCTTCAAGCTCTTTATTTTTCCTCACGGCTTAAAAAGCCTCTAAACCGAAGAATCCTTCTGCACCTCAACCGTTTTTCCGGCTAAGTCGGAAAGGGTGCTGATATTGCTGTCGCTTTTTACCACAAAGACCTGCTTGTTTGCCATGTAAGGACCGACAAAAGTATGGTTCTCTTCTCTGCCGTTCATGCTGAAGCCGTTCCAGATGCAGTCAATATTTCCGGAGTTCAGCTCCAGATCCTTTCCCGTCCCAGTTAATCGGTTTCGCCACAAACTTTAGGTTCAGGCGCTTCGCACACCTCCTCCGCAAGCTCCAAGTCATAGCCGGTGTAGCTTCCGTCCTCCGCCACAAATCCCATGGCGAAACTCCTGGTCGAAACCTACCGTAAAACTGCTCGCCTGTTCCTGCCTCCGCCGCAGGCAGTCAGAACAAAAGTCGTTAAAGCCAAGACTTTCAGTGTCAAAGCGCGTCCATTTTCCTTTTTCCACTCACTTTTTCCCCACATAGCCATTCTACTCCTCCCTTAAATACTGTTTTGCCGCTTTGTTTCCTTCCAACATGAATTTGATTTTCTATTTTTCTGTTTAGTGTGATAACACATTAGCACGCTAAGTATTATTGTCAAGAGGGAAACTTTTCAGGGATTTCGCTTGCAATTCATTCATGGCGAAATCCCAAAAGTTCTCTTTCACTCTTCTACTCGTATTTTTATCCTCAAATTTTATTACAGTGAAAACATGGTAACGAAGCTCTATCTCCATTGCCGGAAGGATTGTTTGATACAAAAATATTCTTTTTCAAGGCTTTCTTACACCGTTCTATCGCCTCTTCCTCTTCCAAAAAGCTATAGAAATACAGGTCAATGGTGATTTTAGAGATTCTGGTGTTTCCTCGTAGTCCCTTACCCCTAAGTAGGATAGAGGGTGGTCTAAAACCGCCCGCCTGTAGCTTCCACATCCTCCAGAGGATTCCCGTCCTTCTTCATAAAACTGCAAATGCCATGAAGAATTCCGGAAAGCAATCCGGCACAGAAAAGATTCACGGAGGTATCGGTATCTTTTTTGCTGTCAAATTCCATTTCCTTAGAAGAATCTATACAATGATTTTGCATATAGACCTGAACCTGACCATCCTGCCTTACAATCCCTCGATAGCGTAAGTCTTGATGATACATTTCATATTCATGGCTCTCCACAAGCTTCCTCCTAATACCTTTTCCGTAAAAATTCCTGAGCTTTGTGCAACTCCTTTAATTTAGCCTCAATACAGGGAAATTCATTGACAGGACGATTGGCAAATGTAGCAAAAAGCCGCAGTCCGGATTCAACCATACTCTTTCCTTTGGCAAATATTGCAAAGCCTCTTTGCCCGTTGTACTATACTTTCCCCGGATTCTACCAAATCAATTCTCGGATTTATCACACTAATCCCAAAAATACACTCTCCCTAATTACTTCATTTTCCAAAAGAGAGATAAGTCTCTGCCCTCTTGGTGGAGTATTCCAGGCCAGAACCGAAGGAAGTACCTTGGCAAACAGAGGAACCAACGGCGTGTAGGAGCCAGTTAAAGGATTCCTCGTTCTTACTCCAGTTGCCCCTGCAAACATGAAGAACGCTACAAAAGCTCCTTTTTCCTTCATAAAATCTACCACTTCCTTCAATAAAGAAGTGGCAAACTCCAACTCCTCTGTAGGGTCTTTCTTCTCCGACAGGCGGCACACATAAAGGATCTGGTTTTTCCCTTGCTAAAGACTACACTCCGTAAGTACCGGCTCATCCAACTGAATGACCGATACCCCCATTTGCCTAAGCTCTTCAATCTCTTCTTTTAAAAGAGCCACTACATCTTTCCCCAACTCTTCTTTGCTGTCATAAGCCTTAGAAGAAAGGGCCGGAAGCCACATGGAACGGGTCATTAGGTGAGTGACCCGGAAGAGTCGCCTTAAGCTCCTTCTCCGAAAACTGCTGGATTCTAGGATCTCTTCCTTTAAAAGACTTTCCTTTCTTTTGATTTTCCCGGTACAAATGGCATTTTTAATGCTGACTGCGGGTACATCCAGGGTATCAAGAATTTCTTCAAAGCCCTGCTTATCTTCCATGTAGGGTAGCATATCTGCCATGCTCATCATGGTGGCACCTTCAACTTTTTCCGCAACAAAGGAAACATAGTTGTCCCGGCTTAGCTCTCCCCGGTAAGAATATCTATTCCGTTTCTTTCCTGCAAACGAATCACTTCTTCCGTTTCTCTAAGAAGCATGGACTCATAGTCCTCCCGGGAAAGCTGTCCGTTTTGCAGGCGACGTTTTCCGGAAAGCAAGTCCTTCGTTCTGAGCATACTTCCTATAAGGGAGCTGGTAAAGGGAGAAAATGCTTACTCATGCATTCTCCTTCTCATACGAGTACTCATTAGCCTTCTTAATCTGCTCAAAATTCTTGGTTCTTCCCGGCACCCAAGCCTTCAAACCTTCCATATCCATCATTTCCTATGGGCGATTCTTATAATCCATCTTATGCAGAACCTCTGTAAAATGAGCAAAAGGCTTCTTGGAAAAATCTGCTCTTCCGGTAAAAATGCAATGGTCAAAGAAAATCTGTCTCGGACAAAATCTGCACCTGCGCTTCATCCAGAGTTCCGTCTAAAAATCCAAGCCCTTTAGGTTTAAATCCAGCATCCAGCTTCCGTCTACTTCACCGGAAAGCATGGCCTTTGCTGCATCCAACTCTCCTCCTACATGATCTCCGTGAGCCAAGTCCGATATCAAAGCGCTTTTCCGTATAGTCCTTTTCAAACTCCAACCATTCTTATGTAAATGGTAGATTGGAATCTGACTGAGTCTGAGGAGAATCATAGGCCCGAAGTCAATGGTCTTCCCTTGATATCCGAAAGGTCTGATATCCCTTGTCCTTTCTTACCACAAGATAACTCTTGCAGATCCTGATCCGTATCACGCATGGAGCCGTTTAAGCGCATTCTCCCTAGTCCGTAAACTAACTCGTCCAGCCAGGCCAGAGGAGAGTTCCAGGCAATATCGATTTCCCTGCTCATCAGTCCGTCCACCTGACTCTTATAATCCTTATAAAAACCGGCTCTATCGGGCAATTCTTCTCCTCGAAAAACTCCTGAACGATTCCCCAACATAACGGTTACCTTGGGCGCATAAATGACTGCACCTTTTATCTTTTTCCATTTTATCCTCTTTTCTTTATATCATCCTGTAAACAAGATGTCTCAGGCTTCACCTGCGCCACTTGTTATGAATAATCAAAGAAAGGAAGAGATACTCTCCCCTTTCTTCATCCTTAAAGCTTGTACCGATGGGCAGCCTGTACTGGCTTTTCCAAGCCAAACGGTGAGTACGTCTGCGCTGGGCGCCATAATCTGTCCCTGCATAAGCATCTCAGAGTCTTCCATGCAGCTGGCCCTTATGTAAGCTTTTCCTCCGCGACCTCATGCCCAGTCTTCCGGCTTCAATAACCATTTCGCAGGCAGATGATACGAGCTGACGCAATCTTGCCAAGCATCCTCTCCTCCTGCAGCACTTCTGGTCGCTTCCTTTGCCGCAAACGGAGGAATTCACCAGATTGTACATCTTCGCAAGGTGAATCTGAACGGTTTCGATTTCAGCAAGGAGTTCCAGAAGTGTGATTTTTCTTCTTTTGCATGGGCAATGCTTTCCCTAACATGTGCTCACCAAGTCCGGAATATACTCCTGCAAGTCCTGCAACAGCAAAGTGCCTACATTAAACACATGCTCCTGTCCGGCACCCTCCTCGCCGACTCTATTGCTTGACGAAACAGCCGCCTCTGTTTAGTGCATCATGAGAAGAATTTTCCTCATGCCAAGACCATGCCAGGTATTCTGTTCAAACTTGCTCCCGAGTCTCCAGCGGACCAACCAGTTATCAATAGCTCCTTCCACATCAGATGGCATGCTAAAACCAGATAATAGGAAGCCTGTTCTGCGGAGGTAACCATGCTTTTACACCGCTCAGGAGTTTCTTGTTCCATCATTTTCCGCCTTCAGATCGGAAATATAGAAATGGGTTCCTGTTCAGCTCATCGTGTCAGAGCCATGAAGCTTTCTCTTCTACCACCTTCTTTGACAATCCCTTCTTCATCTCCTCACTTCCTCGAGACAAAACCACTGTCAAGCCACATTACCCTGCATCATATAGCATAGCCCGGTTGTCGCATCACTTTGGCAAAAAGCTCGACAAACCTCACATGCTCTTGAATTCTAAACCTCAGCCTCCCTGCTCGTTATGGAATGAGCAGAGTTCAAAATCGATTTTAATCTCCGCAAACGCTTCTACAGGAAATACTCCTTCTTCATCTACCTTTTTGCTACAGGATCAATGAATTTCTCTGCAAAATTTCTAGCCTCACAACAAATTGACATCATCCTACTTCCATTTTGATATTAGTTATCTTTATTGATTATAACTCCGGCCTTTTTCCTGTATATTTGCTTTTCATTCTGATAGATCGTAATATTTATTTGGATTTTTCTGCCTGTAAAATAATTTATTCATTGCAATAATTTTTCCTAATGAATCAAGTGACTGAGCATACGTATTTTCCCTTTAACGAACCTCTACCTGACAAGATCGCAGGTTTCCAGCGCTGCCAAATGCTTCTCTTTTGTCACACGCGCAGCAGCTACTGTCCACGGAAATAGGAATCTCCGGAAGAAATGCCTTCAGTAAAGAGCATCTGATACCACGCAAATATCCGTGCATAAGCCGACAAGTTCTATAGCCCCTCTATATTATCCTGCTGCCTGAAAAAGTTCCGCATGGATTCTGCTAAGCGAAGGCTTCCAAACTCCCTTTTTCAAAAGAAATGATCCGGAAGAATGAGATCTTTTAAGCATAGGATGCAGTCCTCAGCCTTCTGTCCCTTTTGATACAGTGAGGCCAGGTAGCATTTTCCCCTCCTGCGTGGATAAGTAGTCCTCTCCATGCGTGTCCAAGGTGGCATAGACCCTGTCCTTCGGATAGGAAAGAATCTTTCTCTTAACTTTTTCATAATCCCTGTGCCTCTTCCGTACCGAGAGAGACCGTCAATAAAGTCCCTTTTTGCATATCACTGACTAACGAGATACCGCACGCTTTGCAGGCGATACTCGTTATGAATAAGGTAATGCTTGCTAGTTCCCTGCTTCTCATTATTATTTTGATTGTTTTCCATTTGAATGCCTCCTCCGTTGTGCTTTTCCATTATGCAATTCCAGTGCGCTTTTTATTTGCTTTTGCGATTTTTCATTCCATTTCTTGCGCATTTCTGGCGCTTTTTCTTTTTCTATATTACTCCACTTTTTATTTTTCCAAAACCCCTCACAGCCCTCTAGAATATCTTCATAGCAGGCTCTGGAATTCACCGCTGTAAAATCAGGGATCCGCTATGGGATGAGGATAATCAGTATAGTCTCCAAGGAGAGAAACTTTCCCTTCCGGGTCGCCTCCGAAAATGCGTTTTATATTCTCCCGGTTCCTGCTCATCCATGCCGATAAAATAATCATATTTTTCGTAGTCTTCTTTCTGCTAATTGGCAGGCTCTTTTACTGCAGTCTATTCCAAGTCTCCAGAATCTCTCGTACAGGAGGATAGACGGGATTGCCCGTCCACGATAGATTTCTTCTGTGAAGTCGCTTTGGAAGATACTTGAAAATCTTCTGTTCTTCCATTCTCTCCAAGATTCTTTTTAAACAGAAATTCCGCCATGGGACTGCGGCAAATGTTGCCATGGCAGACGAAACAGATTTTTAACATAGATTTGATTTATTCCTTTTACCTTAAATCCCTATGTATAGATTTTCAGGGTTTTTATATTTTGCTCTGAGATAACGGAATGTGCAAATCAGAGCACGATTTAGCAAGTTATTACTAACGAAAATTATTACTACTAAGAGATTTCAATGTGCCTTTTTATTACATCTGCAGTGTGTTTTTGAAGTACTTTACACTCAATACTTTCTGGGACACTGAAAAACTAATGCTGAAGGAAATGCCACTGATGTATGATGTTTCAAAGATGAGACATGAATTAACATAATATCATCATTTTCTTTTTCAAAATAGTTCAACAACACAAATTATTAACTATATCCTATATATACTTTCTTCATATTGCTGTTGCCGTTGGTTTTGTTAAATGGGTCTCGTCATGTGGTGAAAACCTTTGTGGCATTATTGGATAATCCGAATATGCACTAATTGAATCCGTTTGCTTTTCTTTTTGAGAACCATGTCAATAAATTTCATATCAAAAATAGTATCTATAATCAACATTCCTGGTACCGGTATATTTTTATTTCGAACCAGCTTTTCCTTTTTCAAAACGAAGTTATATCCATGTCTTCATCTCATATCGGTCCCCAAATTAGACAAAAACAAGTTTTTATCAATCTAGCAATTATCAATAACGCTAAAATATTCAATGTACTTCATTTATTTCTTCTATTTTCAAATATAGGTCCTTTAATTTCTCATAGTGCTCTCTCTTTATCTGTTCCATTATATGTAAGCCTCCTGCTACCAAGCATCGGATTTTCGATAAAACTTGTATGTTTTTGTAAGATTTCTACATTCCAAAAACCTTTGAGTAACCCACTTTCTATGTTTTTCAGCAAACTTTAATATTGTTTCCTTCGAACTTTTATTATTTAGAATCATCGTTCTTGACTTTATAAAAGGTTGCTGTACAGCGTGATATTGCAACTCTTTGAAAGATCATCTTCTTTTCTCTCTACAACTGTTCTTTTTCAGGAAGAAGATTATTTGACAAAATACTCTCATTGTACTTTAATATCTTAAATTCTTGCTCCTTGATAAACTTACTTTCACCAAAAGCTGATGAAAACAACTGACACATTAGTTCCCGTCTGATAATCAACAATATCTAATATCATGCTTTTTCTATCACATTATTTAATGTACCTGCACATTAGCGGTAGACATAGTTAAACTCATTAGTAAAATCTCTCTCAAGTTCTTCTGCACTGTTAACAACAAAAGTAGACCTCTGTCTCTTATACTTTTCACGAAACTCTTGTATTTTCTATATTGTTCACTATTATGCTGGAAGGACTTACAGGCTCGTCAACAAAACACATAAACACTTGCTTTCCTGCAGAAAGATGCCTCAATTTCTTCTTCAGTGCCCGACCCATACTTATCAGTAGGCGTTCCAAATTTTGTCCAAAATAGCAACAGCTGCATCACAATCTCTTACAGTGTTTATTAAGTAATTCTTGAGGCTTATCTCCTGACTGTGAATAACTATCCGTTGTCCAACGTTTACCACAATTTCCGCATTGGTAATTGTCCTAACAATCTATATATATATCAATACACTCTTTTACTACATCTACATATTTATCAACGTCTCCTGGACATAAATTAACAAATCATATGCTGTAATACCCACCTTTGCTATATAATCCCTCCTATGCAAAAACCATTCCAAACATATTATATCAGTATCTCGTGTCCAAAACGCCCTAGCACATAAACCATAGTGTCATAAATTTTTCTATATTATATTGCCATAAATATTGTCTTTGGACATGGGTTTCTATTCTTTTCAACCTCTACTTGAACTCTTCTTGAATTCTTCCATTCGCTTCAATGCTCTCTATATCATCAAAACCAATAGTGGTGTTCACATTCATTGTACTGATATTCTGAGTTCATGATGTCCTGAAGTGTTTTTAGTGTACATTCCGACTTTCGTTTGATTGCTGCAAAAGCAAGTATGCCTAAATCATGAGGTGTAATGATGGATCTCTGCACTCTGTAATATCGTTGCACCTGCTAATCATATTATTAAATCTGTGTTCCCAATGTATAACCACAAATGTCATATCATTTTCATCGAGAAATCTCGTGTGCTCATCAATTACCTTCTCAGCCTTCAGCAGCTCTCTCGCAACTGATGGTCTTGGTTATGTTCAAGGTCATGTCCTTTAATGTCAAACCACAAAACTCTGAACTGTGAAGTCCTATATATAAAAGAAACGTATACCCTTTCATAGTACCTCTTACATGAAACCACATCAGTATGCACAAACTTTGAGCTTTTCTTATCTGGTCTTTGCTTATAGCCCCTCTAGTAACCAAATTATTAACCTATTCTACACCCTCCAAGATTCGTTTTAAAATAGAAATTCTGCCTGGGGCTGCAGCAAATGTTGCATACCAGGCGAAACAGATTTTAGCATAGCGTCCCTGCCATGGATTGTAAGGTTTTCTGCGGCTCTCATAAAACCATATTATTTTGAAACATCAGAAAAATAAAGGTAAATTAGTGCAAGATGTAACCTTGGCACAATTACCCACATCTTTTTCTCATGACTACAAGTATACTCAATTAGCTCATCCTATTTTATAGCATCCACAATAGGAAACAGTAATATTTTTATATAATTGCACTGTTTCTTCAAAAACTAAAAGTTTTACTAAAGCTTTTTCTTTTTCACAAATGAATTCCATCTCATCAGCCTTGTTTTATCATCTGGTGAATCCATCCTAAAAGCAACAATATCATCAAACGAAGTACCACGATTAATCGACTGTTCTTTAACCTGTCTTTACAGATATTGCACTTATCATACCAGCACCTCCAGATACTTGTTTATAATATCCTCATACACTAAGTATTTCTGCATCTAATCAGCTTATTCAAATTACGATCTTTTCTATGAAGATAATTGCTAAGAACTTCCTTTGTTTCCTCATAATTCATGTCTCTGTAAAACACGATGTCTACAACGTCTCTCTCTACATCATAAATGCGAAACTTATTTTCCTGCTTCTGTAGTTTCTGCTACGGAGAAAACGTTCATCTGCAGAAATAGTATATATAATCTCCGCCATTCGGAAGAGTCGATACCACGTCTTGGAGATTGCTTCTGTCTACTGCATCCGGACGATAATGAACGAGGTTTATAATGAACAGCGGCAACTCAGAAGACAAATGACTGCTATTTTGGTACATACGCTACAAGCATAATAGAAGTCGATTCTTCTCCATCATTATATTTTATAATATTTGTATTTAGTTTTGTAGAACTCTGTTTAACCAACTGGTTGATTATGTAATATGACAAAAGCTCCTTTGTCTTTTAGTTCTTGAATAGAAAAATCAATTGCTCATTGGAAACTTTTTGAGTATTCTTTTCATCCTCGCCCACCTCTATATCTATTATCCATTCAAATTTCCTAATAGTAAATGCGACATAGTAAAATTATGCGCATTTTGTTTAAATTGATATTGGCTCTTTTATATTTTTGTGTCAATAAGCTTTGAAATGTATTCCATATACAGCGTGTATGCCATGATAGATCACGTTCATCGTATCTTCATCTTTGCATCCAGCTACACACTGCCGCGCTGGGCGCCGTCAATCACTACGCAATTACCGTTGGCACAGATAAATTCCTTCTGCGCTGCCTCCTCCGGATGTTCTTCGATAGGCAGATAGCCGGCATAGCACACTTTATGTCAGACAAGTTACTATGAATTTTTGACTCAGAAATTTCTTTTTATATCTTCTGTTAGCGAGCTGGTGCGTATCTGACTATACGCTACAGCACAAAAATAAATGGGGCTAAGACGATGACCCGACAGTAAAGGATATTTTGAAGAACAGTATGTGGGATCTCGCAACCTGTGCAAACGGAGAACTGAACGCTATAGCCTGTTGTATTTAGGATCACGTACAAACCCTAAAGGCTACGAATTAAAGGCATTGCAGAGTATGTAACTAAGGGCGACATCGTTGATGCTTTTCAAACAGCTACGATAAGTACATAGCTTTGCGGCAACTGTGCAGAACTTTACATGCAAGCACCGGTTCGTGAGAATGTCCGAATGAATCTATTTGCTCTTTTCTATCGAACGTAACTTATCTGACTTTTATAAACAGAAGGTCATATACGCTGGTATACACACTATTCCATCTTTCATGACCAGACTTTCTTGAGTGAATAATATAACCTCCCCTATTCTTGCTTTATATTTTTCATTAAATCTATTGAGAGAAGCTGTAGAATACTTTTTCCCTGACTTTACCTCTATAGGATACATTTTATATTTCAACTTACTGTTATTGATATAATGAAATCAATTTCATATCATTACGGTGTTTTTCAAGTGAATAATGAGTATAAAAAGTACAATTTATGTCCATTTGCCACAAGCATCTGCGCTAATGACGTTCTCATATAACATTCCCTCATTAATAGATAGTTTATCATTTAGAATCTGTGCATATACTTCACTCTCTAACAACTCATTTTCATCAAATGCATGACTGAGCAAAAGTCCTGTATCTCCCCATATATACACTTTACATAAGTTCGTTCTTCATTGATTGAGAGGCCAACATTGGGATCATTACACAAAAACACTCGTTTGAAATCATAGAATCAGACAGCCAAAAATGTTTCACTATATCGATCCGCATAACTGCCTTCCGTATATTTTTGAATACGACACGTTTCATGCTGTGACAATAATCCGGGTATTTGATCTAAAAATCACAAAACTTTGCCACGATACTGTGCCTTAATCTTCATAATATCATTACGATACAATTCTCAAAATATCCTGTTTTTCAGCATCCACTAAAGCTGAAATCTTTTTATTTTCAATGTAAATGATAAGCGGTTTTGGCATGCCACCCACTAGCATATACTGCTAAAAAGCAACATTGCATTATTATGCATGCCTCTTTCCAAAGGCTCCTGCTTTTTCAAAAACATCTTTTTTATATAATTTACAAAGCTGTTCTTCTCCCAGCGCCCAGGCAAACTCCTCAAAATCAAGCGGATACATGGTAATGCTTCTCTCCTCTGAGGGGATTACAATATCCTTAACATTTTCCTTAATGGATATCAGTGAACCAGTTTCTATATAATCGTATCTGCCATCAGCAACAAGATACTTTATTGCAGCTCTTGCTTGTGGAAACATCTGTACTTCATCAAAAAAATCAGCACGGATTTTCTTTGATAAGATGAACCCCATAGTAGGTGCTAAGCAGCATGAATAAATCATCAAGCGTATTCAGGTATTGACTGAGTATTCTTCTACAACTTTATCCTTCTTTGCAAAAATCTATAAGAATATATGATTCATATTCTTTCTTTTACAAATTCTTCAACAATTGTAGATTTGCCAATACGCCTGCGCCCTCCAGCATTATCGCTTTTGTTCCACAGCAGCCATTTTTCCACTCCAATAATTTTGCTATAGATTTTTCTTTTTAAAATCATCCGATTCTCTCGCAGTTACAATCTACCCTCATTGGGTGGATTTTTGATTATGCGCAATGTTTATATATGGTATTTCTTTGATTATACGCACATTATATTGAATTTTTGATTATGCGCAAGTATAATATTTTATATTTTATGATTATGCGCAGTTATCTTCATCTATACCCTTGCCACTATCATGGCAGATTAGGGACTTTCGCCCTTTATGCTACAGGAGACCTGAGAGACACGAAAAAGCACTCTGCATCATGCAAGGTGCTCTTTCTCGTAGGTAAATGGTGATGCAGAATAGTTACTGCAAAAGTATTCTTCATTTTCCGATTAGCCTTCTTCGCAAAAACTGTAGGTATAAACGAATTGATCCGGAGTGTAGTTATCGAGCTTTACTCCGTCAACCTCTGCGTATGGATAACCGAAATCATTTAAAGGCTCTCCATCCTGTGCAGGATTCAAGTGATCTCTTCCCATCGGACAAAATCATGCGCTCTGCATCGCAGTTTGCCGAAGTAATATTCCTGCTTCTCCTTGGTTTCAGTCTGATCCTTTGTCCAGTATTCTTTAAAACAGCCTTCAACACATCTGCTGGGATCTCGGAAACCCAACCGGTTCCTTTAAATAAAACTCTGTCCCAGCAGTGCTGATTCTTGTGATATCCTCTGCATTGATACGGATTCGAAATGTCTCTGGCAGGAATTCCGGATGCACGACAAAAGGGCTACGAACATGGAGTTAATGTCGGTACTATTTTCCGGTCATGGTGGTATCTAAAAGTGTACAAACATCTCCTTCACCACAACCTTTTACACTTTCATCTCGATTCATGTTGGCAATAACCCAGTCATAGATATGCTCTGGCCTTCTCTAAATCAGTGGTCTTTCCTTCAGTTACTTCTGCAGCCTTTGTTCTTCACCCTGATCATTTAAGGGAAGGTTCTTGGAAGGTTCAGATACTTCTTCACATCTGCAGGAATGTCCGCCCTTATCATCCTCCTTTAATTCAGGACTGACGATTTCTTCTCTCTTTACCTGTAAATCCAGCTTTACCACTCTGTCGGCAGGCTCGGCATTTTTCATCCCATTCCACGTAGAGCATCTTATTGCCCCAGTCGTCCGTGTTCATTTCCGCCTTAGCCTTTCCTGCATCATACTTTTACGTCCTCAACAGTCTGATACTCACTGCTTTGCGGGAACAGGAATCAAAGGCGAACCTTTCTTCCTTTTTCGTACTTGGATAAGTCAATGGTATTGTTTCATCGCCCCTCAACTCACCTTCTTTTTCGGAAGCTTCTGCCTTTTTCTGTCTCCTTCTCAGTGCTCTTCTCTGTGCGCAACAGATTCTGTGCTCTTCTCTGTGCCCTTTAGCAGTTGTTTCTACATTACTTGCCGCCTTATTTCCGCAAGCAGACATCAGCATTCCCTACTGTTCCCAAGAGCAACACCAATTTTTAAACTTTTTCATTTTTCCTCCTTAAGCCACTCTTTTCAAAACTGTAACGGGGAAAAGTATACGCCTATGATGGCCGGGATAGAAATTGATTCTTTCTATAAAAACAGCTATTTATTTTAAATCTGCATAAATCAAAAATCTTTCTCGAAGGGATATGATGATGAAGCTCAAAAATGGTAAAATTTATCAGGATATTCCTGCTAGCAGTTCAAAAGGCATTTTTCATTGCTAAGATAAGTCCTTTCTTCCCCCGGTTCATAGATTCTGCAGCGCTTTCTGCCTAGCTAAAATCAGAACAAAAACCGGATAGCAGAGGTAATTGTTCCGCCAATCGTAATGCACCATCGATAATCCAGTATCTCTCCCAGAAAGCCCATCACTCAAAAGAAAAAGGCACTGCAGCCGGCTGTAACCAGAACCCCTGAAAGCATTGACTCGAGACCGGAGTCTCTCCGGAATATAAGTCTGCACTGGCTGCGTTTCTTATGATGGCACTGTTACTCCCGAGAAAAACCGCATATTCCTCTATTCACAAGCATCAAAGGATAAGGAAGCCAGAGCAAACACATATCCATCGCGGAATAGCTTTGATAGACAAAAACACGAAACCGAATTTCTTCTTATCCGGAATTTTTAATTCGATATTGTAATGCACTGCCGATTGACCTTCCTATAAACTCCACCACGGAAAATGCGGCATACATTGCCGCCGTGAATCTCGGAAAAGTACGGAAAAAGCGATGAGAAGGAGAATATCCGTGTCAACGACCATTGCTCACCGCCATATATTCATAAAGACCTAAAAAGACCGCGTTCTTTCTTTAAATACTGTACCGCCTCCCGTACGTCCGAGGCCCCATGCCTTTAAGAGAATAGGGCGCAGAATCATGTACGTTCCGTTTCATCCAAACGAATAAAGCTCTCCGTGATGGCGGCAAGAAGCGATAGTCCGCCCTGCGCAATCAGAATCCATGCCACACCGAATCGTGTCCAGCACTGCGGCAAACGGGGTCATAATCACCGTTAAAACCGGATAAAGCATGGAAGATACCGCGTAGCCCTGTTTGCTCCGCGCCTTTCGGGATTAATTCCGGATAAATACTGGTAAAGCCAACTCGTCTATCGATCCGAGACAGGCCAGAAGCAAAGACAGCGCGAGATACCCGATGTAGGAAAAGTCGAAAAACAAGAGCCATAGTCCCATGCCGAAAAATCAAAAAGGAATTGGCAACATCTCCCATGACCAGAAAAGGTCTTTCTCGGAAGTCGATCCATAATAGGCGCAATGACGATAGGGATAAACAGGAAAGGAAGAAGCTGTATTGCCACAATCAGAGCGGATGCCAAAGTGCTCCCGGTTTCATCGAAAACCAGGAACGCCAGTGCAAAACCTCCTGCAATTCCCCCGATAGTTCCCATCGTAGATGCAAGAATCACTAAGCTGAAATTTCGATTCCAAAGTTTTGTTGTTGTCATATTTCCTCAGCATACCTATTTTTCTTCACCATACCCTGACAATAGTATTTTTTATTAAAGTATAATCCTGAGAAGGAATGTTTATAGCCTTCTCTTTAAAAACTATACAACGATTTCATAATGATCCTTTAATTCATTTTAAGGCACTATGCTTAATGCATCCTTCTTTTTGTAATCTTCCAACCACAATCCCAGGCGCAATGCCTTGCTTCTCAGCGAACGCACGTATACTTGATGCGGAAAAGCTCTTACGGTCAACAAATTCGGAAAAATCATTGCCCGGGATTAATGTGTCTCGGACCAAGAATTTGCGGCTTGCTCATCATCCTCTGAAGTTCCATTTCATTTGACCTATGTGTCCTAATATGATATGGGCTAATTCATGGAATAGACTGAACCAGAACTTATCCGCATCCTTGCCTCGTGTAGTCAATCCTACAACAATCTTATTTCCGTCTATAAAGGAGGCTCCTTGTAAAAATGAGCCTTGCAAATGTGGCAAAAACAAGTGCAATTCCACACTCTAGCAAGCATACTTTTAAGCTTCGGGCTGAACTCTTTCGCTTTCATGACTGTCATCAATCTGATTTTTCGGAATACTGATTCATTAAGCCCTTTAACATTAATGGGGGCAGTTTCGATTTCTCTGGCCTTTATCTTGCTTCTTGTGCCCAAGCCAATAACGCTAGATCACTCTTTTTCTGTCACGGCCAACCTTCTGCATGCAATTCTTGTTATCTGAATATTCTCCAGTAGTGAAAGTTCTACAAGCTCAAAATATTTTCTAAGATGCACTACTTTTTCCTTTAATACTCTCGTTTCAGGAACCCATCCATATTTAGCCATCTCATTATACGGCAGTTTTTTAGCTATCTCTTCATCCTTATCCATAGCATTTTCCGCTTCTGCTTTGATTAATTTTTCCTATATATCCCTCTAAATTATTCCAAAACTTTGCAGGTACTCAAGTACCATCTCCAATCTAACAGCTACCTCCGAGTTAACTGTACTTCCATTTATAAGCTTACTGATATGTTTTTTCAGACATATCCATTCTCGCAGCAAACTCTTTTTGACTCATTCCTCTGTCCTTAGCTGCTCTTTTATCGTCGCTCCGGGCGGTGTTGCAATAATGCTACGACTTCTCACCATAATGCTACCCCTATTCCATTTCTCTTTTTCTAATGGTAATCCACTATCTCCATAATATGAGCTACCTGTATCTTATTACCATGTTTTTCAAATATCATTCTATACGGATGAACTAAATCAACTGCATATTGCCCTTTACGGTTATTCGTCAATGGGTGACACCTACCAATATGAAATTTAATCATCTCTTCCACTGTGTCTGCAGCTTCTATTTCAGCAATACGCATCTGTATTTTTCAGACATTTCATTTCCATAAGTTCGATCTGAAACTTTTGCATCCGTACAAACTTTCTTTATTTTATTTGTTTTTGTACGTAACTTCCAAGGCATCACCTCTTCCTTGTAATTTACCTTATAGGTAAATCTATATTACTATGTGTACACATTTATAGTCAATTATGGATTTACCTTATAGGTAAATCCGTGACTGACATAAATACAGTTTTTATTCATAACAAGATACCTGCCCTCTCCTCGAGCGATACTCATTAAGAATTATAATTCAATATTGTGATAATATTGAATCATTTCTCTCTGCACATGTTCAGGATTAGATTATCTCCGGTAACAATTGCTTTTTCCGTTATACTATTCCCCTTTAAATATGTTTTTCCTCCAGAATCAGTTTTGTTTCGCATAATATCTCCATGTGGCTGATTGTAATCCACTTAACTTTTTCGGGTTCAGTGCCAATAGAACAAAAATAATAATCTGATCCTGAACTGATGCTGTACCTTTTTAAATAATTTCTTCATCGAAGGATATTCTTCCTTTTTAGTTTTGAAATATGTTCGTGAAAACGGCGCAGTAAATCTATTGTTTCCCCTATTCTAAAGTAGCTCTCCTCCACTGTTACAAATCCCGTACACGCATCTTGCTTTGGCATATTCTTTCAATTTTTGTCTTTCCGTATCTATAATAATATTTGTTCTATCTACGCGAATGGAAAAAGCCCTGCAGCGCCAGTAAGTCTCCCAGCACTTCAGGAAAATGGCTTTCATTGGGTAGTATTTCCGGGGCGTGACCACGATGCTCCTGAAAAAGTACCGCTTCAATAAGATAGAATCCGAGATTCCAAAAATGGCCTAAATCTCTTCTAAAAGATATCCAGTTGCTTTTGGATGTAGCCAAACATAAAAGAATCTATTCCCATAAGATCCGCAATAACCTTTGCTCTGCTGCATATGGCTGCATTGATTTCGGAAAATACGTCCGGACTGCTCTTTCTTTCAGACTCGCTTAGCTCCTCTATGCCTACTCCCAATGCCTGTGCAATTTTATTCTAGTGTTTTTGACAAACGGCTTGGCTGAGTCGGATGATTCTATTTTATTAAGAGTAACTCACCGAGATTCCGGCAATTTTCTCAATTCATATTGTGTTAGTCCTCTATCTTCCCGTAATTTTTTTAATTTCTCTCTGCTATACATCGCTCTCTCCTTTTTATTTTTATTTCATTCTTTGTTTCATTTTAACAATAAAGTTTTCATTTTTGTTTCATTTTTATTATGCAGAGAAGATTGGTTTTTGCAAGATTAAACTATAAAAAGGATAAAAATAAAATCGTAAGAATATGAAAAATGGAGCTTTCTATCTCTTTTCTCTGCTTTGATGATACTGTATAAAGAAAATAATGAAAAGGAATAAATCATGAAAATCCATAAATCCACCATCATCAGTCTTTCGCATATTTAGCCATTGTTTATCTTGTTATGCAGTGGAATGGAAATACTGTCCTCTGTGGAGATAAAATAGACTTCCATCAAACACTGCAGAACATACAGACAAAGTCGATGTGAAGGATACTGTAAAAGACCAAAAAGCAATCCGCAGAAATAGAGACGTGGAAGACAAGTTCACGAGAAGTAGCCGAGTGTCAAGAAGTAAGCCAATCTAAAAAGCAGTCTACATCCTCTTACTTTAACTCTCTTAAAAGAAAAGCAAAAGACATTGAAGCCTATACCATGTAAGCTTTACAGGAAGATAAAATCCCGTGGAGCAGACTATCAGTGTAGAAACGAAAGGGTTGCCATTGCCGATGTTTATGGGGACAGTACGCTTGAGTTGCTCTTTTATCGATGGAGAGCCAATACGATGAGGGGCTGCCATTCATGCGAAACCTCACATTTACAGCTTTCAAGACAGAAAGCCTGTGGAAATTGCGAAGAAGGAAAATCTGGATTATCAGTAGGTGGCGGCGCTGTTTACGATATTTTCCTGACAGAAAATGACAAGCGTCTATATCTTGAGCAAAAGTCGAATTCGATGCGAGGACACGGATGTGCTTTTATCTTCTTTCCTCATGTCAAGCAGCTTCCCTTTGGATGGGACAAGCAGGCAAGCTATAGCTATGATCCCGGAAAAGAGTTTTTGAAAAATGATGCCACTTCTCCGCAACGTTCCGATGAAGAATTTCATCCTCTATGATAAGCCTGTAGAAAAAGACGGACTACTACGCCTTTTAAAAAGAATTGAGGATCCGAAAAGTTTGATTAGTAACTTTGGAGAGAGAGAACAAAGAAAGTTCCGCCCTGAGCTACAGTGAGGCTCATCTCCTTTTTGGAAAAGCAAGTAGAATAATGCGATAGCAGCAAAGAACAGCAAGACAAAAAATGAAAAGGCTTTCTTGCCCCCACTCCCAGAATCACTTTATCAGAAAAATTGATAACGGAGGATTGGACTTTTTGCACTCCAGAGATAGAAAAACCTTTGATGAGCTCATCGTTCATCACTATTTGCTTCCTCCGGGAGTGACTTTCCGCCATTTCTCTAGGGATCGTTAGCATTTCCCTCGGCGTCACCACATAGGGCTTCAGGGGAAATGTTTGATGTTTCCGGTTACCAGATCAAAGCGTCACTGTCTTTTCTGGCTTCCATAGTGACCGCATAAAAGATTACGTCCTTCAGGTCGGGAAGGTTTTTCCTCCAGCTTCTCCGGGTCAAGGAACACACCACGCATCCGGATCCCATCCGTCACGGTTTGGATATCCTCTTCCTTAAAGGGAATTTCTTCCGCGCAGCACCTCTTCGTATTCAGCCATGATTTCATCATTGAGGAGAGGAACAATGCTTTCCCACAAGAGCCTGTTCCAGAAACCGCTCCGGCAGGAGTCCCATCGAAGAAGAGCAGAAACCAGGACATTGGTATCTATCGCTGCATATAGCTTCATACGTTATTTCCCAATCCTTACGGCTTCAATCTCCGCATTGATTTCATCCAGTGTCATGTCGGCTACACCGGCATTCTCCGCATCACTACTCATGCGCTTCATGGCTGCGACAGCTGCCGTCGCCTTATAGCTCTCTTCCGGCAAAATCATGCTGAATGGAATGCCGCGCACCTGCACAGAACGAGTCAGGAACATGCGGATTGCCGTAGGGCAGGTCGAGGCCGAGCTGAGAATATACATCGGAAGCTTCCTTCCGAAGGTTGTCGTCTATACGAAGCTGAAGTAATCCATTTGCCATGATTACACCTCCATTGAAATCTGCATTTGTTTGTAATGCAATCGTACTATACTTTTCTTAGTAAATCAAGTGAATTACAATCTCATGCAAGCAGGAGTTCAATGGTCACACCCGATCCTTCTTTCTTCTTCCACTAAAAATCAGGTTCGGGATATAATAATCCCCGTCAAGCGCATACTGAATCTCGTTTTCGCTCTAAAAATCAAGGCTTTGCAACTCTCGGTTGTCAAATTGACAAGCCCGATTTCTTCCCTGCAACCGGATTTTCCGATAGTATGAGAGGCGTAAAGACGGAGTGAGCAAAAGCATTTTCCAAAGTGAAACATTCTTTCCTATCTTATAGAATGCGCTCGACACAAAAAGGCAGGCTCCATAAAGCTATGAAGAAGAAAGTGCATCGGCTCGAATACAGCATCATAAAAAGGAGTAGAGTATGATACTTGCAGACAAGATTATTGAATTAAGAAAGAAAAAAACGGTTGGTCCCTAAGAAGATCTCGCAGAGAAGCTGGATGTCAGCAGGCAGTCTATTTCCAAATGGAAGGGGCACAGTCCGTTCCGGATATGAATAAGATTTTGAAGTTATCCGAGTCTTTTTCCGTAAGCACGGATTATCTCTTAAAGGATGAGATAGAGCTGGATATCCCTGGAGAAGTCCCAAAAGGTTGATACGGACTCTTTCCTTTAAAGAAGTTCCTGTTTCCATGGAGGAGGCCAATGCTTTTCTCGAACACAAGAATCAGGCCGCTTCTCAAATTGCTCTTAGGGTATTGCTTTGTATCCTTTCCCCTACCCTATTGATTACCTTAACCACCCTTCCAGGAAAGTTCTCTTCCTCTCTCTCAGAGGAAAAGCAGTCGATCGTACTCTTCCTCTTCCTTTTGTTGGCATTGCAGTGGCCTTATTTATCAAAAAGCTCTATAGAAGGGGGACGTTTCCACTATATGGAAAAAGAGCTTCTGAATACCGCTTACGGGGTAAACGGTATGGTACAGGAGAAAAACTCCCGTTTTCCAGGAACGTATATTTCCCAGATGATTTTTAGGCATTTTTTCTTTGTATCATTGCAGTAAGTCCCATCTTCATCAGTATGATTCTTACGGAGAAGATGATCTCCATACCGCTCTTGCCGTGCCTTTCCTTCTGCTGTTTGTAGCCGTTGGCGTGTTTCTGATTGTCAGACGAATATGATTTGGGATGCCTTGAACATGCTTTTTAGAACAGGGGAGTATAGAAGGGAGAAAAGATGGACGAGCATAAAAATGAAAACCGTCGGACAAATTTACTGGTGCTTTGGTAACTGCTATCTCATCTGGGCTACAGCTTTATTACCCGGCGCTGGGACATCAGCTGGATTGTCTGGCCTGTAGCCGGAGTGGGCTATGGGGCGTATGCGGCATTGTCAATTCCTTTTAGAACGAAGGTAGCTCAAAGGGCTGTAAGTTGAGTGCGTGTCTTTGTGCATATGAGTGTTTATTGAGAAACCTCACCATTTATGCCTGTTGACCACTTAAATCCTTTACTAAGTACATCCTCGAAATAGCTTTTTATCCGACTGCTTGATACCAAAGTACTTCCGAAGTGATTTGTCTGCGCAAAATGTGAACTGTGGTTAACTATTGAGCACTCGCTCACGCTCAGACGGTTATGCGCATTGCGTAGCAACGGACCTCCATTTGTCATATAGTGTTCTTTTCATACAGCCACTTTCCAAATGGGTCCGAAATTAGTTTTTACGCAGTTTATCGCTGAGCTGTGCATATGTAAAGTGTATCAGTTTATGTCTTAACGCTCACAAAGTACGTGATATCTCATTTTATACTCCGCATCCCTCCGTGCTCTTCTGGTTAGTCTACTCCTCTTAAAAGCACTCCTCGGTCTCCCTTGGCTCAAAGAAATGCTTTTCCTTTTCCGCTAAGCACTGTTTGATTCTAAGATAATCCTCGAAAGAAGACAGTTCTCCTATAAACAGTAGATAATCCCTCTATAAATCGAGTCCAGAATCTTGGATGTACTGTTTTTCTTATAGAAAGTAAAATGAGGATAAAAATGAATTCTACTCCCGGTTCCGTCGTGTAGCTGAAAATCCACGAAGCCGATTCCCGAATAAGGAATACTCCGGCTTTCTCCTTTTCGATAGTGCAGCACTATTTCCTCTTCATAAAATACGGCTTCCACAATATAGGATTGGAAGAAAAACTTTATAAAGCTCTCCCGAAGAGCAACAAAACTGCAAAGGAGAAGGAGTACAAAAGATAAACCAAATGCTGCTGTCCCATCCCACTTGTGAGTAGAAGAAGAAAAAGCCCTGCGAAAAGCAGCAGAAACAAACAAAGCCGAAATAGGATTGGGAGAATAATGAGTAATTTCCCAATGGCAATTTCCATTTTCATCCCGGTAGGTATTCCTTTTCATCTTACTCTATTCTTTCGAAGACTCTTTTAGTCTTCTCTATAGACAAGGACATATGCCTTGATATAATCGCTGCCTTCCACGATAGTGAGCGGAATTTCCAAAATAGCTTTTTCCTGCCTGCCCATTAGAATACTGCGCTTTCTCCTCAGCAGAGTAGAAACTACATTCCGGCGGAATAGCTGTGTCCGGCCTCTACGGAAAGATCAAAGCTCAGCTTTCTCCGTTCTTTGACATTTCTTGTCTTCGTGCCTACTGTTTCCGTGGACTCAAAGATACCTTCAATAGTATGTCAGTGATCAAGCATACATGACAGTTTCCAAGTCCTTTCCTGTCGTGAAGGGCACGTTGAGCAAGGTCGTCCGTCAACCTTTGAATCTGCTTCCCGTAAATGTGAAGAATTCCCTTATCCCTGTTGTCCTCATTAAACTTCTTCTCACTGTTCTCTCTCTCTCTTTCCCATGGGAAAGCTATTACGACAAAGGCTACCGCCCATACTACTGCTACTACCGCAATGATTATGATGGTTTGTGTTGACATGTCTATTCCTCCCAAAATTTTTCCTCTTTTGAAAAGCAAAGTCACACTAAAAGAAGGGCATTAAAATTTAAAATATTCAAAAATCATTATAAATTTACTATAGTGAATGTCAATTCCATTCTCTTAGGAAAATGGAATTGAATTTCATACCTAAAGTGATAAACTAAGGACGAACTTTTAAAAAGAAAAGAAAAGGTGCGGATTCGAATGAATAAAAACTTGATACACCTGAAGTAAGGCATTTTATTTGAAGGAATGCAACAGTTAGGGGAACGGAAGAATATTTCCGTTTCTTTGAAGATGTCTGCACCATTAACGAGTTATCGCCATAGCGCAGCGTTGTGAGGTTGCAAAGCTCTTACGGGAAGGAAAAACCTACATTGGATATTGCAGAAATGTGGCTGCATCTACCGCAACATTCCAGAGTGAATCGTTCGTTGAAACTATGGAGAAGACGGCTGCCGTTTAGCGCTTTGAGCGACTGGAAAAGAAGGGCATTAGCGCTTCTTTTTAGTCACTGATCATTTTATGCAGCAGCTTGTTCACGGATTAGCAGCAAACAAACTTTCTCGAGACAAACTCTACGCGTCCGAACGGCTGAAGCCGTTTTTCATCTTGCAACGTGACTTCATACGGTACCTTATCTCGCACAGCGTCGGTTTCTTCCTGCACCATCTTTGCAATTTTCTTCATTGCGATTCTTCAAGACGTTGATCACCGCCGCATTCTTCGGTAAACTAACTGCGTGCTTCTCTTCCAGATTCTTCATCAGGGTATAGCGCTTTGTCGGCGCCTTTCCCTTGATACCGTTCAATCTGCCATTTTACACTCACTGAACTGTTTCTGCATCCGCCAGACGTTGAGTGACTCTGTTTGCCCAGTAGAAGCTCTCCGTCTGTAACGGTGCGTCGTATTGGCAAAAGTACTCCGCGTCTTGTTGAGATTTGCACAGAGGAACAAAAGGCGTTGCAGGTGCAGCATAGCAAACAACACTCGATTGCGGGCATATTCCTTCGAACATTCGGACTGAATCTGCACTAAGACTTTGATGTTCGTTCCGGTTGATTCCGATAGGACGATATTTTCCTCTATCCTTTCTTGTCTCCGTATTTTCCGTAACAGTCGTAGGGCTGTTCCCTGGAAATGAGAGGAGGATATACCACGTCTTCCGGCGTAATTTTTAATCTCCGGGCAGAGACACGCTGTAAATCGTCATCACTCCGGCTTTTAACTCGGTAGCCTCCTCCGACCAAAACTGAAGGTGGCTATTAAAATATCTTGCCATATACCGAGCTCTCCGGCGATGTTGTGAAACATGGTCCGCATCGGAATAGTGTACCGGGAAACATTCTCTCGGAGTTAATCCAGTCCCCTTCCGTCAATCTCATCCGCATAAGCGCAAGTCCAAGTGATTCTTGGCAATAAATTCCTTCAAGTCCTCGGAGCAAATAAACTCATGCCTCCGTTCGAAGGCATCTTCGAAAGTCGAAAATAGTCAATTCCGAGCTGACGGCATCATCACGCCAGGCATTGTCCGGCACTCTTCGGCAATAAAATGATGACCGCCTATGGTCTCCATGCCACCAGATTTCATTTTCATCCGGAAAGAGGCAATCCCGTTCATTTCATAGGTGCAAGCTATTTTCCAGTAGCTCTGGAAGGCGAAGAACGCCTTCTCTTTGCGGAGGGATATAGGGAAGCACCAGGCTGACCATATCCTCTTCTCCGGATTCCGCCGATCTGCTCCGGCTTTCCGTCTTCCGCCTTCCTATAGACGCAAGCGGGTCTCCCAGTACGCGCTCAGTGCGGGCAATGGTCTCCGGTAGCGGTCGCGGAAACATTTTCACTGTTTACTTGCTGCACCCCAGATTCCTCATCCTCGTAAACCGCATTGGGCATGCAGGTGCCTATAACGAAGCGGATTCTTGGGAAGCGGAATCCTTGCATGAGAAAGCATGAGAAACATATTCCCACTTTCCCTGATCCTTTCGGTTCAGCCACAATGAAATAGCACAGACGCTTGGATCCCGGAATCCTCATTTCCTTGCACAATCGTCGTTGAACCGTCGTAGCTCGCCTCTCTACCTACTAAAATTGTTGTACAAGCCATTTTATCTTCTTAATCTGCATTGGAAACTACTATCTTTAAAACTATAGCAAACTAGAAAACTATTATTACAATATAAATAAGTATACTCTAGCATTTTTGCACTCCACAAGGATTCTTGTGTAAATGTAATTATTATGCATGATTTTTGCCGATAGATATATACGAAAGCTTGTATGCTGGATAGTTTATTAAGGCACTACTTAGCAGATCACCCAAGGAGGGGTAAAAATGTTTAAAATAACCAATCACAGACTGCACTTTTCCATCAGCCTTACTATCAGCTGCTTCTAAACACAATAGCAACGGTGACCAACATCTTGCCTCCCAAGGAAGCCGATAAGACAGCGGAAAGAGCTGCTCGTCACTGCAGCAGCAGTTTCCTTCCGCAAGCGTGACTTAACAAGACATGCAAGGTCTTATGCTTCCACTTTAAACACAAACTTCCGATAAATACAACCAAAACCACAGAGTACAAGAATCGTGAAAAAGCAAAGAAACCATGAATCAGTATGAATCAACGAAACGGAAGATACCGCCATGAGAACGATGGCGACTTCCGCCCACCCGGCAGACCTGAAACCACAGGCTTTTGCCTATGCCGCGTCAGGAGACACAAGAACGCCACCACCCTGATACAGTGATGATTATCTCCCGGAGGCGAGGACAAAAGTACACATTTTCTATGAAAGCATCGTAATAACTAAAAGAGATGGTGGCCAATGAGATTGCATCCGCAACACAGATCCCTGTATTGTTCTCTTAATTCCCATTCTCTTCGTTCATTCTGATGACGCTCTTGTAAAGAAAGAGCCCATGAAGGATTATCGCCATAAAGAAACCATGACAAGCCTTTCTGAAGGACACCCAGCGAAACGAAGATTGACCTTCCGGTAAATGATACCGAGGTGGTCGTACAGGCTGCCATAAAGCGAATGAACTATCGCTAAAACCATTATTCAGGATTTACAAACACTCGCCAGGCGGACTGAAACTCCGGCAGAGCGGAGCAGGAATATGTCGGAGAATCACGGTAATATCCACAACGCATTAGACCGCATTCATCCCAAATTAAACGGAGACACTGCAGGAATCGTGTATCACAGAAGTCAACCTTCCGCACAGGAGATGTCCATGGAAGTGAAATTTAGCACAGGCCTACACAGGCAAGTTCTCGAAGAACCTCCGCCACCAGAGCACGGTATCCGATCAGATTAAGAGTACACGCCAATCGAAAGCGCAAGCGATCTTTCCTCGCATTACGAGGAAGAGCTGAAAGAGAGCCCTAAATGAAAGCCTGTCATTCCATGAATGAAATCAACGGAACGGCTCACAAATCAGCAATATTATCCAAACCATCGATGACATTGCTCCCAGACCAATATCCTGGCCTCCAAATGCGGCGGTAGAAGCTGCACGTGAGAAATCCGAAAAGGCTTTCGTTGTAGCCGATGAAATTCGTAATCTTGCAGTAACCGCAGAAGCGGGCCAAAGAAACACTGTCCTGATTGAAAATACGGTTCGCCCCATCCGAGAAGGAACAGAAGGATGATCGGGCTGCCGCTTCCAGAAGTTGGTAAATACCTCCCCATATGAATGCCAAGATTCGAAATTGGTGAGTATTCCGAAAAGCAGTCCAATTCCATCCGAAATTGCACAGGGTCTGAACAGATCTCCGTCGCAGAACAATTCCGCAACTGCCGAAGAGTCAGCTACCAGCGCAAAACTTTCCGACCAATCAAAAGCAATGGAATGCTTTAAAAAAGTTATACACTGAATATTGTTGAAATTAGTACTGTCGAAATCTACCTGTAAAACACTAAAGGGCTGAAAAAATCACTTTATTATTCGATTTTTTACAGCCCCTTTAATTCATAACGAGTATCGCTAGCGTAGCTTGCAGACCGCGTAAGCGGATACGGATCAACCTGCCTCAATAGCTTTGGGAAGCTAGGGACTCACTGAAGACTATATCCGCAAGACTCTTCCAATATAAATTTCTCCTCTTCAATGCACAAGGAGAAAGAAGAAGATGCATTCGATGCAAACAACATCCTCCTTCTCCGCTATACTTTCCTGTTCTAGCCTAAACGATCTTCCATAAGAAGCCATTCCTTTCTTTAAATCCCACAAGAACTTTCTCCATAAAGAAGACAGTCTTTACCAACATTCCATCCGTGAGAAGCTGTTCCGTTCTCCTCCGACATACAAGCAGCTTATCCTTAAGTTCATAGACCTATAGAGGAGCCCGCTGGTATTGAAAAACGCTTGGAAGGCCTGAACGCTCCCGCATTTTGCGAATTTCTTTTATGTCGATCTTCTTCTTTAATGGGGCGCTTTTGGAAGCTGACCCCTGCGCTTTTAAGAAATCCTCCGCTCTTTACAGGTAGAACAACGATCATAACACTATTAAAACATTCATTCCGAGTTCCTTCTCTTCTATAGATTGTTCTTTCCGTCATAACTATTTTCCATTCCTGCAAGAAACTTTGATACCAGCTTGTCCAGTAAGGAGTCCTGAGCGGAAAGCTCTTCAGAGGACGCGGCACTTCCCCTCCGCTGTACGGAATTCCTCTGTACTACGGAGGAAATCTGTTCCATCCTCTCGTCAGCCGTCCCACACTCTGATCTGCGCCCGCCTCTTGGTGATTTCAAAATCATATCATTGATCTTCCGCGCGCTCCACCACGGAAAGCGATTCGGTTTTCTCGTAATTTTGCCCCGCCTCACCGCATCCTGGTTCCTCAATGAGTTCTCCTCATGGTTTTTAGCCGATTTCAGCCAGATTTCCTACCTCGTCCGCTACAACGGCAAAGCCTTTCCGCCGTCCGGCCTGCCGCTTCAATAGCTGCGTTGAGAGAAAGAATATTGGTCTGAAAGCAATGTCGTCAATCGTTTGATGATTTTGCTGATTTTCATTGATTTCTGTAAACTCCGCCATCGCCTGGACATTTCCATCTTT
>BNJU01002126.1_pt1 | contig 36199 bp, 38 predicted proteins | sample 8539281 | NCBI WGS metagenome assembly BNJU01 (sample SAMD00202456, study PRJDB9452) | human saliva metagenome | isolation source: human saliva | place: Japan
CTGGCGGGCCGCGACCCGCACGCACACCCGTGGTCATGCGCCAGGCGGGACGGTCCCCGCCGAGTACCGCGCGCTGCGGGAACGCGCCGGCGTCCCGATGCCAGGCCTGCCCGACCCGCCGCCAGGCGACGCATTGTGCAGCTGGTGCTGCCACGGCGTCGACGCCGCCGCTCTTCTCCGACATCATGGTGCCGCTGCGCCTGGCGGAGTAGGGGTGATCGAGGAGGGCGTGGGCCCGGTTCGACGCCCGGCACGCGCGGGCGAGGTGAGCGAGTTGTCGCCACCGCTCGGCGATCCCTTACGTTCACGGCGCCGCAGGAGGTGGCGGCGATCCAGGAGGCGGTGCGCCGCGTCGTCATCGAGCCTGGCAGCCCCAGGCGCCGGCGTGCACGAGGACTGACGAGCGGACGCCCGGACTGCAGCACAGCGCCAGCCGGGCCCGACGCCGGCCCGCCTCGGCGGGCGCCCTTCACGCCGGCGGCCTACCTCTCGAGGGCAGGCCCAGCCGCACCACCTGCAGCGCGCACACTCATGCGCTCCGACCCCGACCCTGACCGACCTGACATGTGCGCCCGCCCACCGGCATTCACGCCACCCAGGTGCGCGCCGGAAGGCCGCGGCCCAGCTCTCCACCCTGGCGTGGGCTTCGCGTCGCCGCGCACCTACCGCGAGAGCGTGGCCCCCACCGGGCCCGCGCTGGATACGGCCCGAACGCTCTCCCCACCGGTCAGGCCCGCCCATCCACTTCGGACCGAAACGCCCGGGCTGCAGGGGCCATGCCAGGGGGCCGACGCCGGACTTGACGAGCGCATCGTCGGTGAGGCGATCGACTCTGGCCCAGGCCGACCCGCAGGCGTCCCGCACCGGTCCAGGGCAACCTCGACCCGGCACTGCTGGCGCGCCAGGCCGGTCGCTGAGGAGGTCGACGCGATCTCGCCGGACGCGGCGCCGACACGTGGTCAACCCAGCACGGGTGCCGTCAACCGATGCGGACGACCCACCCGATCGTGGCACGGTGCACGGCCCGACCGACTGGGAGTCCGTGGCGCTGGCTGTGGGTGGGAGGCATGAGCGCGGGGAGGCTGCCGGGAGCGGCGGACGCGCTCGTCATCGGCGGCGATCGCGGGCCACAGCGGCCTGACCTGCGCCGCTGCGCCGCTGCTCATCGAGGCGCGCGGCCACACCTGCGGGCCCGTCCGCCGGGCCATCGCCGGCGGATGACCTGGGAGCGAGGGCTGTAGGCAGCCAGGCGGCCACCGATACCGCCAGCTCATCTGCGCACCGCACCCCCGCACGGCCGGCCCAGCCTTCCTGCCGCCAACGCACCGGCGACGGCATGAGGACGCCGTCCGGCTGCCCACCGCTCCCACAACGCTCACCAGATCCCGACCGCTAAGCCCGACGTCGTCGCCATCATCGGGAGGCCGCCGCGCACCGCCCCGCAGGACCCGCCCGGAACCGTGGGAAACGGCCCTGAGACCCGGCCGACCTGGCCTCCCTTCGTGACCGCGCGATGGGGGACCGGCGTCCTGACCGCCTTCGTGCCCCGATCGTCGCCGGCATCCACTGGCTGACCCTGCGGACCCGGCCGCCGACGACGTCATGCCTGGCCCGCGGGCCATGAGCTGGGGTCCCTGAGCGCCCGTGGCGGCGTTGCTGAGGCGTCGGCCCGCCGGGACGGGCGTGGCGGACGACGTGGACGCAGCCGTCGAGGGTGACTGTTCCGCTTCACCCACGCAAGCAAAGCCGAGGCCACGAGGCCGGCAGGAGCGCGCACCCGCACCGGCGCCCAGGGCTGCGGCCGCCGGCGGAGAACAGCGAGGGCGGGCCACGTTCCGCCTGGCGGTGGGGACCGCCGACGCGCGGGCCGACGCCGTCGGACGACCTGCATGGACGCGCCAGGAGTAACGTGACAACGACCGCCATCCTGGCCCGCTCAGCACGCAGCGCTGCGCTCACTGCAAGGTTCCCGCCCGCCCGCGAGCGCAACGACCTTGACCTGTCGCAGGGTCGCCGACCGCCCGCTTCACCTGGTGGCCCGCGCGACTTTGCGGGAACCGGTGGGATCGGCGCCTCCGCTCGTCGCGCCGGCGGAGCAGGCGGCCTCACAAGCGAGGTGTCCTGCCCGGCCCGGGCCAAGGCGCTGTCGCACCTGAGTGCCGCGGCCGGGTCGGCGCCGTGAGCTGCGGGCGCTGCACGGCCCGGACGTCCACGCGCTGCAAGCCCGTCCTACGGTCGGCCCGGTCAGCCGCGCCCGCAGGTGATTCTGCAGGTGGCGCTGGATGACGTGGTTAGACCCCGACCGGGTGAGGATCGAGCTTCGGGAGGCGGTGATCGACCAGGCTGCTGGTGCGCGGACGGACGTTGCTGCCGGTGACGCCCGCCTGCGGGAGCACACGACGCGCCTGGAGGAGCAGCTGGCGCCGGTAGTCGCGGAGGTCACCGGGCGGGTGGCGGGGACCGACCGCGGTTGAACGTCGTCGGGCACGCCCGCACCGCGGCCGGGCGCCTCGGTGGGAAGTTCCTCATGGCGGCGGGTGAGACGGCGCCAGGACGGAGGCAGTTGCCGCGTTCGCGTATATTAGAAATCGCGAGTCTCGCACTCTGCTGCGTGCATGAGCGGCGAGCTCCTTACGGTACTGGAACGCGACAGATTGAGAACCGCGCACGAGGAGGGGACTGCGATCGACGACGGAGACGGACTCCCGGCGGCTTTGGCCGGCGCGCGCGGCTCGCGCCCGGCGCTGGACCCAGTCCGGCAGGTCGCCGAGGTGGCAGTCAAGCCGCCGGCGCCCCCGGTGAGGCTCTGGCGGCCTGGGCATCGACCTGGTCACCGTGCGCACGGACGGCGACGGCGACCGCACTCCCCGAGGCAGCTCGGCGGGTGGGTCTCGCGGCCCGGCTGCGTCATGCGCTCCTGGACGGTGAGGTGACCTGGTGGTCCACCTTCGCTGATCTGCCGACGCATCCGGTCGAGGGGCTGAGGTCATCTGCGTGTCCCGCTGCGCGAGGATCCGCGACGACGCCCTGTGCGCCCGCGACGGGCTGACCCTGGCCACCCTCGCCTGAGTGCCTGTGTGGGCACCGGCTCGCCGCGCCGGGCCGCCCAGCTGCTGGCCGCCCCGACCCGGACCTGGAGGTGGTGGACCTGGCGCGTGCCCACGCGCCTGGCGCGGGTGCGCTGGAGGCGGCGTCGGCACCGATGAGCCGGTGGCGCCTGCGGCCGATGCCGCTGGTGACCTGACGCGGTGGTCCTGGCCCCGTCGGGCTGCGGCGTCTGGGGCTGGAGCACTGCACGAGCGAGGTCCTGAACCCTGAGACGATGCTGCCCGCGCCGGCTCAGGGGGCCCCTGGCCGTGGAGGCGCGAGTCGGTGGAGGACTCTGTGGAGCTGGCCCGGCGGTAGCGGTGCCGACGACGATCCGACGCGCCTGGCGGTGACGGCCGAGCGGGCACTCGCGGCCCGGCTCGGTGCGGGCTGCGCGGCGCCGGTGGGGCCTGCGCACCTGCGGGCGGCGAGCAGGGATAGCGGGCAGCTCGTGCTGCGGGCGGTGGTCACCTCACCGATGGGGGCCAGGAGGTCGGCTGCGAGCTGAGCACTGAGCTGCCTCGAGGCCTCTGGGGGCCGGGGCTCCCGGGAATACGGCGGCGGTTCGTGCGGCCGAGGCGCTGGGGGCCAGGGCGGCCGAGGTCCTGTTGGAGGACGGTGCCGCCCAGATCGTCGACCCGCACGCCAGCAAGCCCCGGCGGACTGAGGCCATGGAGGACTCCACCGCACGTATGACTCGGCCGCCGCCCAGGCCGGCCCCGGGAGGGCGGCGGGCGCGCCGTCGGGCAGGTGGTTCCGCTGCCGCGCCCTCGGGCGAGCGCGACCGCATCGCCTCGACGCTGGAGCGGGCCGGGCGGAGGTATTGCAGGACCGCCGCGACCCGGACGGTTCCCCGGTGAGGCGGCGGCGCGTGAGGCGACTGCGCGCAGGATCAAGGTGGGCGAGCGGCCTGGCTGGTGCTCACCTCGGCCCGGACCGTTGAGGCGCTGGCACCGCACGGACACGTTCCGGTGCCTTCAACGCTGCGGGTGGCAGTCGTCGGCCCGGCGACCGCGCGCGCCTGGACCGAGCTCACTGGGACCGCCCCCTGACCTGGTGGCGGGGATCGGCTGCCGCCCTCCTGGAGGAGCCTTCGCGCTCGCCGCCCCCACCAGCCCCGAACGCGGCACGGCGCGTGCTGCTTCCGGCCTCGGCCCTGGCCGACCCGGCACTGGCGGATCGCCTGCGTCAAGCGGGCTGGGAGGTGGAGCAGGTGGCCGCCTACACGACCATCACGGCCGACGCCCACGACCTGCCTCCGGGGCTGGAGCGCGCGTGGGCCGCCGGCGGCGTGGACGTGGTTGTGCTCACCGCCCGTCCAGCACGCGGGCCGTCCTGATCTGCTCGGCCTCGCCGCCGCGGGGAACTGGGTTGGTTGCCACCGGTGCCACCACGGCGGCGGCAACCCGCGGGCTCGGCCTGCCGGTCGCTGCCGTCGCCTCCTCCCCCACGCCCGAGGGGGTCCTCCATGCCACTATCGACGTCACGACGTCGGACCCAACGCTATCCACTACTCCCCCACTTAGGAGCACCTCATGACTGACGCCCTTCGACCGGCTGCCGACTTCCTGTCGCGCCGCCCGTCCCCGCCCCTGCAGGCCCTCACGGTCCGCCCGCGCGCCTGCGCACCACCCCAGCGATGCGTCGCCTGGCGCGCGAGCACGTCGGGACCCGGCCGCCCTCATCCTGCCTGTGCTCGTGCGCGAGACATCGATGCCCCCGCCCGGTGGAGGCGATGCCGGGAGTCGTCCAGCACACACTGGACTCGCTGCGCCGTGAGGCCGCCTGCCTGCGCCGAGGCCGGCGTCGGCGCCATCGACCTCTTTCGGCGTTCCTGCGACCCGGGATGAGGCCGGCACGGCGGCCTGGGCGGAGGACGGCATCCTCAACCGCGGGATCGCGGCGGTACGCGCGAGGTGGGGGACGAGGTCGTCGTGCGCGGACACCCGCCTGGACGAGTTCACCAGCCACGGCCACTGTGGCCTCATCCGCCCCGATGGCCCGCGCGCCGGCGTGAGTCGACAACGACGCCACGCCGGCCACTCACCAGGCCACGGCCGTCTCCCCAGGCGGAGGCGCGCATGGTCTCGCCTCGAATGATGGACGGGCAGGTCGCCGCGATCCGCGCCGCCCTGGACGCCACCGGCCATGACGACGTCGCGATCCTGGCCTTACTCGGCGAAGTACGCCTCGGCCTACTTCGGGCCCGTTCCGGGAGGCCGGGCCCACGCTCACCGGGGACCGGCGCGCCTACCAGCAGGACCCGGCCAACCGCCGCGAAGGCATGCGCGAGGTGATGCTCGATGTCGCCGAGGGCGCGGACATCATCGTCAACGGGCCGGCCGGCCCCTACCTGGACGTGCTGGCCGATGCGTCGCCGCCTCACCGGTGCCGGTGGCCGCCTCACCAGGTCAGCGGCGAGTACGCGATGGTGGAGGCGGCCGCAGCGCGGGTGGGTCGACCGCGAGCGCGTCATCGCCGAGTCGGTGTTGGGCATCGTGCGCGCGGGGGCGGACATGATCCTGACCTACTGGGCCCGGGAGATCGCCGAGAACCCGGCCCTGCGGTAGGTCGAACGATCACCCGCGGACGATGTCAGGGGCACCCCGAGCCTCGGCCGGGCAAAGCGCTCACCGCGGAGGCGCCTCGGTCCCGGCGCGCTGTACCGGCGACGTCTCCCCAGCGCGCCCGGACATACGTCCTCCCCACCTGCTTCGAGGAGCTTCAGCCCCTCGGACCGGTCTCGGCGCCCGTCAGTAGCCAACGGTCCCCAGCGGCATCACGTCGCCAGTGTCCACGGTGGCGACTTTTTCAGCTCCTATCTCATTCAGTATCTCGAAGTAACCACCCTCTGACCTGGGATATTGCAAGAAGTAGTCGGTGACGACCACCTGAAAAAGTCGCCAGTACGGACACTTTCACCCTTCCCGCGTTCCCAACCGGTCAACGCCGAGCTCAACGCCACAGCAAACGGCCTCAGTCAGGTAGTTTGAGAGGCAGTTCCGCCCGGTACGGCTCACCGGCCCGAACCGGCCCTGACCAGTCTCTTCACAGTTTTACCGACAGGATCGCCCGTGACTCAGCAATCGCAGCCGGCAGGCCGGCCCTCCAGTACCACTGCTTCCACCAACGCCTCCCCTGTTCGAGGCGGCTCGCACCGTCATCCCCGGGGCGTCGACTCGTGCGCGCCTTCGGCTCGGTGGGCGGCACACCGCGGTTCATCACCTCCGCGAGCGGCGCCCACGTCACCGACGCCGAGGGCCGGAGCTACGTGGACCTGGTGGGTTCGTGGGCCCGGCGCTCCGGGCCACGCCCACCCGGAGGTCGTCGACGCAGTCCAGAGGCTGCCGCCCGCGGCCTGTCCTTCGGCGCTCCCACCGCCACGGAGACGCTCCTGGCCAGGAGGTGCGCCGCCGGGTTCCGGCCGCGCAGAGGGTGCGTTTCGTGTCCACCGGCACCGAGGCGACGATGACGGCCGTGCGCTCGCCCAGGCGCCACGGGCCGCGACCCTGGTGGTGAAGTTCGCGGGCTACCACGACACAGCGACGGGCCTGCTCGGCGGCGGCCGGCTCGGCCTGGCCACCGGCGGCCCTGCCGGGCAGCGCCGGCGTGCCCGCAGCGGTAGGCCGCTCAGACGATCGTGCTGCCCTCATAACGACGTCGCCGCCTGGAGGCCTGCTTCGCCGAGCGGGGCGCTGGGATCGCCGCGGTCATCACCGAGGGGCCCCGGCCAACATGGGGATCGTGCCGCCGGCGCCCGGCTCAACGCCGCGATCCGCCGCATCACCGCCGAGCACGGTGCGCTCATGATCCTCGACGAGGTCCTCACCGGCTTCCGCGTGGGCCCGGCCGGCTGGTGGGGGCTGGAGGCCCTCGACGGCTGGACCTCCCACCTGCCGGTCTTCGCCACCGAACCCGCCGGCACCGACGCCGCTCCTGCTGAGCCTTCCAACGGCGCGGTCTCCTCCTGGCGGGCGCTGACTGGCGAGCGCGCCGCCTGGGCTGCCGGACCTGGTGACCTTCGGGAAGGTCGGGCGGCGGGATGCGCTGGCCGCCGTCGGCGGACGCACGGAGGTCATGGACCTGCTGGCGCCGGACGGCCCCGTCTACCAAGCGGGCACGCTCTCGGGGAACCCGCTGGCCACGTCGGCCGGCCTGGCCACGCTCCAGCTGGCCGACGACGCCGTCTACGCCTCGGTGGCCTACCGCGCCCAGACCATCGGCGAGGATGGTCTCGACGGCCCTGACCGAGCAGGGCGTGCCCCACCGCGTGCAGCGGGCGGGTTCCCTGTTCTCTCTCATGTTCGGGCAGCGGGCGCCGATCAGGGCGTGGGCGACTACGAGGCGGCCCGGGCCCAGGAGACCTGGCGCTACGGGCCCTTCTTCCACGCCTTCCTCGAGGCGGGGTGGGCCTGCCGCCGTCGGTCTTCGAGGCCTGGTTCGTCTCGGCAGCGCACGGCGAGGCGGAGCTGGAGGCGATTGCGGCCGCGGCCCGGCGGCCGCCTGCGCCGCGGCCCGGGCCCAGGCGAGCTGACTGCCCCTCGACGGCCCCGTCCCTGCAAGGCCGCCAGGGCGGCGGGGCGAGGGCGGCCTCGTGAGCGGCGACATCGACGTCGGCGTTGAGGCTGATGACGATGCGCATCCGGGAGTCGGGTGGGGCTGCCAGCCAGCGACCGATCGTCTCCAGGGTCACCAGGGCGGCCTGCCGCTTGGGGTAGCCGAAGACGCCCGTGGACAGCGAGCACAGGCCGACGCTGCCCAGCCCCGCGCGCGTGCGCGACGTTGAGACGCTCGTGTAGCACGAGGACAGCAGGCGCCGATCCTTCAGGGTCGGCCTGCGCCCGTCCTCGATGACAGGCCCCACCGAGTGGATGACGTGCTGGGCCGGCAGGTGGTAGCCGCCAGTGAAGACGGCCTGGCCGAGGGCTCCCCCTGCCCGACGGCGGGTGGGGTCGAAGGTCTCCGCCCACGTCATGTAGCGGGCGCACTCAGCACGCAGGGCCGGACCGGCGACGGCGTGGATGATGTTGTCGATGCAGCGGTGCCCGGGGGCGAAGCAGCCGAGCATCCCGGAGTTGGCGGCGTTGAGGACGGCGCCGGCGCGCAGGCGGGTGAGGTCGCCGCGCCAGAAGGCGACGTTGCGGCCCAGCAGGCCGGGCACGTGGTCGGTGATGGCCAGGGGCGGGATCTCGGTGGCGTCGATCATGCCGCGCTCGGCGGCCCTCGGCCTCAGGAGGGTGTCGAGGTCGGCGGCGATGTCTCGGCAGGGGCGCCGGGGCCGGGCGGTGAGGAGGAAGTCGAGCATGGTGCGCAGCTCGTCGGGGTCGGTGGGGACCGTCGAGTCGATCCAGTCCGTGGCACCTCGGGGTCGGAGCGGATGAAGGCGTAGACCAGGTGGCGCACCAGCGCGTCGCGGCCTCGAGGCGCCGACGGGGACCGCCCATCGGGCTCTGACAGCGTGACTGACGTGGACCCAACTCACGCGGGCCATCATAGGATATCAAAACGTAATGTTCTGCCCTTGACTCGGGCGAGCCGGGTAACAGACGACGACGTCGCCCAGAAACGTTGGGTTCCCGGGCGACGTCGGAGGGCCGAGGGACCGGAGGATGGCCCCACGGCCCTCGGTGCACGGCGGATCAGGCCTGAGTGCCGGCGGCCTCCTCTCGGCGATCTTGGCCTTGAGCTCGTCCATGTCGAGCCTGCGCACCTGCGTGATGAGAGAATCGAGCGCGGGGCGGGCAGGGCGCCGGCCTCGGTAGACCAGCACATTGTCACGGAAGACCATGAGCGTAGGGATCGAGGAGATTCCCCAGGGCCCCGGCGAGGTCCCGCTCGGCCTCGGTGTCCACCTTGGCGAAGGTGATGTCGGGTTGGCCTCGAGGCCTTTCTCGTAGATGGGGCCGAAGCGCATGCACGGACCGCACCAGGAGGCCCAGAAGTCGACGAAGGTGATGCCCTCGCCGTGGATGGTGTCCTTGAACTCGGGGCCGGTGATGTTCTTGGTGGCCATGAGCATTCCTTTCAAGACTGCGGAGACATATCGGTTCCACTGCGGCCAACACGACCAGGGCCCAGCCTATTCCTGGAGCCGTCCGTCCTCTTGACGGGGCCACCCGGCCTCCCACCGGCACCACGCATCCTCCTGCCGTTGCCGCCGCCCGGCCTGCCTCCAACACCGCCCGACCTCCTACCTCCTGCGGCCGGGGACATTCCACGCGGTCGGGTGCGCGCTGCTCCGGAGGGGGACACCCTGCGCAGCCGGGGACAGGATTCCGGTCCCCGACGGCGTCGAAGGCCCACGTCCACACAGAAATGTCCCCGACGGCGTCGAAGGCCCCGCCCACAACGGATTCCCACGGCGGCAGTCACCGGCGCACAGCCCCACACATGGCGGTTTCCAGACACACACCCACCTACGATGTTTGACAAGTCCCCAATATATGCAATCTACTCCCTTGGGATGTCATACAATCGCCATTAGACTGACATCATGGACGTGAGCATGTTCGTCGACGACACCATGGGGGAGCTGGTCGACATCACCGGCTCCGACCCGGTGACCGGCAGCTGGCGGCACAAGGCCTTCATCCCCACGCCACTCAGCTCCGACGAGCCACCCTCAGCGGGAGGCACCTACCGGATGGTGGCAGCAGCCGGCCGTGCACTGGCCGCCCTCGACGCCACAGCCCAACAGTTGCCGAACCCCTACCTGCTGCGAACCCCCTCCCTACGGCGCGAGGCTCAGTCGACGTCGGCCTTAGAGGGGACATACGCCCCCCTGCGCGAGGTGCTCACCGCCGACGATGACGCCCCCACGACCGCCGAGATGACGGAGATCCTCAACTACGTCCGCATGGCCAACAGCGGTTTCCTGTGGGCGCAGGACGGGCGCCCCATCACCCCTGTCACTCATCGAGGACCTTCAAGGCGAGCTCATGCGGGGCACTCCTCTTGAGTCCGCTTCAGGTCGCCTGCGCGACACCCAGGTCATGATCGGTCGCCGCCCCGGTGCGCACAGCACGGCCCCCGTCCATGCGTCCCGGTTCGTTCCCGCACCTCCCGGGGATCATCTTCGCGCCGGCGTTCGAGCCCTTGTCGATTGGTTGCATCGGGACCACGAGGGAGACATCGACCCGATCATCGCCGCGGGCATGGCCCACTACCAGTTCGAGACGCTTCACCCCTTCCGGGACGGCAACGGTCGCCTGGGGCGGTTCCTCATCGTGCTCACTCTCCTGAGCTCGGGTGTTCTCAGCGAACCCACGCTGACGGTCTCGCCGTGGTTCGAGGAGCGTCGCGCCGAGTACTACGACGCGTTGCTGCGAGTCAGCACCCACGGCGACTGGGACACCTTCCTGGCCTTCTTCTCCCAGGGACTGGCCGCGGCAGCCACCAGCACGCGTCATCAGATGCTCGCTCTGGCCGCTGCGCACCAGAGCCTCAAGGAGACGGTGCGCTCCTCCAGCCTGCGGTCCGCGCACGCTCTTGACCTCGTCGACTTCGCGGTCGCGAATCCGAGCTTCACGGTGCGCAAGGTCGAGGCCGCCCTCGGCATCTCGTACGGGCGAGCTAACGGCCTGGTTGCCCAGCTGACCGACATCGGGGTGCTCGACGTCGTCGAGACCGGCTCGCAGCCCTCGCCGCTTCGCCGCACCTGCTGTCCTGAAGGTCCTGCTCACCTGAGCCCGCCTGCCCCTGCCTTTCCAAGACGGCTGGGGACATCCCTGCGCGTCCGGGGACAGGATTCCGGTCCCCGAGCGCGCGAGCCGCCCCCGGCCGCACAGAACGTCCTCGACGGCGTCGAACGCCCCAACCAGGGTGAACGGTCCCGCGGGCAGGAAGCACCCACCGAACACAGACTTGACTCACCGGCAGCACCTGACCCGCCGACAGCTTTCAGGAGGGCACCTATGGCGATCTACCTCGCACCCGCCCCCACCACCGGAACCAAGGTGCTTGATGGCTGTTGGCCCTGATCGCCGTCGGCATCGCACCCTTCACCCGACTGTCTCTACTCGTGGCCGCTCGCTCCCTGGGCTCCCTGGACGAGCTTTCATCGCCAACAATGACGGGATCTGGCGATGCAATCCTTATCCGTCCTGATCGGCATCACAACCGTCTTCGGAGTAGTGCTGACCGGCCTCACCCTCGGGGTGATCTCCTGCTTCAAGGGCGGCGACCGGTGGCTGCCCAAGGACGCGAAAGTGACCCATCGCGATATCGCATCGGCACGGTTCCTTCATGTCGCCCAGAATCCCGCCAGGCGAGTCATGGGGATAGTGGGCGATGCTCGCGGTATGCTGTGGTGGCCTCCCCATCATCGTGCTGACCACCCCACGCCTCCTGATCTACAGCGAATTCACCCAAGGACTGGAGGATGAGGCCGCCGGCGGCATGATCCTCCTTATCGTCGGACTGCTCCTGGCACTGACACGCACCACTGTGCGCAGACGGGCGAGCGCTGTGCGCATGACGCTGCAGGGCATGGCGGTCGCGAATCTGGAGTCCTTCGCCCTTCCTCTGCCTTCTGGGCGTAACAACCTCAGCATCCAGGAGGTTCCAGCGCGCTGAGGTCGTGTGAAGGTACAGGCCGCCCTACGCCCCACCGACCGGAGGTGCCGAGCCAGGCAGGCCAGTTCTCCTCTCGCGACTCAGTCTGACGGCGAGGCCCTCACGGCTCGACGACGCCCGCGCACAGGTCGAGGCCCGGCTCGACGAGGTCTGGCGAGCCGCCCAGCTGGTGCGCACCCCACCCGAGCAGGATAAGGCGGCCACCTCCCCAGCACCGACGTCAGAGCCCGAGCCAAAGCCGACCTGAGGGCCATTGCCCGAACCCCCGGGGACATTCCACGCGGCCGGGTACCCGCCGCTCCGGATGGGGACGTCCTGCGCGTCCAGGGACAGGATTCCGGTCCCCGAGCGCGAGCCGCCCCCAGCCGCACAGAAATGTCCCCGACGACGTCGAACATCCCCACCGGGGTGAACAGTCCCCATGGGCAGAAGGCACCCACCGACCACAGACTTGAATCGCCGGCCACAACCGACCTGCCACCAGTTTTCAGGAGGGACCCCGTGGCGATCTACATCCGCACCCGCCCCACCATCGGGATCATGATGCTTGGATGCCTGCTCGCTCTGATCGCTGTCGGCATCGCGCTCCTTTTCCCGGCTGCCCTGTTCCTGGCTGGCTACGCCCTGGCTTCAATGGAGGAAGCCGTGACCTACCCGACGGAGAGCAGCAGTGCAGCTAATGGAGCGGCTCAGATAGTCATGATCGCGACCACTTACAGCATCATGCTGACCGCCGTCACCTTTGGGACGATCTCTGCCTTCAAGGGTAACGACCAGCGGGTACCTCAAGACGCAACAGTGACCCATCGAGATATCGAGTCGGCACGGTTCCTCCATGTCTCCCAGGTGCCCGACAGGCGCGCAGCAGGCATGCTGTGGGCGGTGCTCGCGGGCATGCTGCTGGTGGCCTCTCCGTTCATCGTGATAGCCGTCCCTTAACCCCTGATCTTCAACGATTCCACTCAAGAGCTGTTCAATGAGGCCGTCTGGGGCATGATCTTCCTCGTTGCCGGACTGTTCGTGGCACTGACATGCGCCGCTATGCGCCGACGCTCGATCGCGGTGCGCATGACCCCACAGGCTATGTCGGTCGCAAGCCAGGAGTCCTCCACCCTCGCCCCGCCTTCCAGCCGCGACGAGCTCAGCATTCGGGAGGTTCCAGCGCGCCGAGGTCGCGTGAAAGTGCAGGCCGTCTACGCCCCGCCCACCGGAGGCGCCAAGCCGGGGCAGCCGGTCCTCATCCCGCGGCTCGGCCTGACAGTGAAACCCTCACGGCTCGACGACGCCCGCGCACAGGTCGAGACCCGACTCGACCAGGTCTGGCGTGCCGCCCAGCTGGTGCGCACCCCATCCGAGTACAAGGAGGAGCAGTCCGAGTAGCCCATGCTGTCAGGTTCCAGGGCGCACTCCACCCGAGCAGGAGGAGGCCCCTGCACCGACCTCGGAGCCCGAGCCAATCTTGGAGCCCGCACGGAAACCAGCTCACCATCCACCGCATCACGATGCAGACCCTGACCACAACCGGTCCCCGACGGCGTCGAATGCCCCCCAGCCGCACAGAAATGTCCCCATCGGTGAACGCAACACGGCCCCTGTCCCCAAGCGCCGTCTACCATCGGAGCATGCCGACTGACATCAGCCCGGGCACTCGGCTGCGGACGTGGGAGCGAGCCACGGAGTGGCCTCTGACCGGCGCCGCCGCCGTCATCCTGGGCGTCTACGCCTGGGAGGTGCTCACCAACGCGCAGGGCGGGGCCAAGGACACGGCCGAGCTCGTGATCAACACCGTATGGGCACTGTTCGGGGTCGACTACCTTGTCCGCCTGACACTGGCGCCGAGCCGGGGTCACTGGTTCCTCCACCACCTATCCGACCTGGCGATCATCGCTCTGCCGTTCCTGCGGCCGCTGCGGCTCCTGCGCCTGGTGACGCTCGTGAGCGTCATAGCGCAGCGCCGGCACCGCGTTGCGCGGGCGCATCACCCCTGTAACACGGTCGGTAGCGCCGCCCCAGCTCATCTTCACCTCGGCACTGGCCTCGCTGGATGCGGAGCGTCACGAGCCGGGCAACTCGATCCGGACCTTCGGCCAGGCCCTGTGGTGGGCGCTGACGACGTTCACCACCGTCGGCTACGGCGACTCCGTCCCGGTCTCCACGCAGGGGCGTTTCATCGCAGTGCTGCTCATGATCGGCGGGGTGGCGCTCGCCGGCGTCGTCACGGCGACCCTGGCCTCGTGGATCGTCTCGCTGGTCGAGGAGGAGAACGCAGAGCAGGAGGCCGCCACGCAGGCGCAGGTGGCAGCCCTGCAGCAGCAGGTCAGCGAGCTGAGCGAGCGTATCGACCGCCTTCTGGAGGAACGCGGCTTGGGACGCTGACGGTGGGCCTCCCCCGGTCCGACGTCGGCCCCACTGACCGCGCAGACACCGAACCGAACCGAGCCGGGCATCTCTCGCGGAGGACAACAGAATTTCTGTCCGGCTACGCGAAAGATGCCCGGCTCGGCGCGGAGGGCTACGCCGCACACAGATTCGCAAGCTCAGTCATTCATCGTCGGCACGCAGAAGCGGACCATAGTCGCGCCCGCCGTAGTAGACGCCGATGATCTCAATCATCTCATCGGTGATGGCGAAAGCGATGACAGCACGTCGGCGAAACCCGATGGTGCGCAGGCCGTGGCGGATGTCGTCGCGAGCGCGACCAACCATTGGGAAGTCGGCCAACGCATCGCACCGGTCCATCAGCGCGGTCACGTAGCTCGGCGCGATCTAGGGAAGCCCGACTCGTGTGCGATCCAGTCGTAGAGATCGGTCAGATGACGCTGCGCCTGCGGAGAGTATCCCACACGCCGGGTCACAGATCGCCCTCACGCCTCGGAGGTCCGGCGGAGTGATGGGCCGCGATGTGGGCACGCACCTGCGAGGCATTCAGGCCAACGAGGATCAGCCCTCAGCTCGTCATACGCCGGCGCCACATCGCCGCGCAGCCAGGCATCAACGGCCTCCCTCACGGGGCGAACAGCTCCCCGGAGTCCATCAGTGACCGCCTCACTGCGGTCGGTGTAAGCACCCGATGCGACGCGCTGCTCCAACTCGTCCGCCAGATGAGTTGGCAGAGTGACACTCACTTGTCTGCTCACAGGACACCTCCTTCCTGATGGACGGGACTCTGACACCGGGCTCCTGGGAAGATCGGCGGCCGCACTGACTGCGCAGACACCGAGCCGGGCACGTCTGCGCAGCCCGACCGCATAACGGTCGCCCTCACGCGAAAAAGTGCCCCGGCTCGGCGAAAGAGAAGACCCAGTCAGCCCCGCAGCTCGGCGGCCACCAGCTCGGCCAGCTCGACGGCGTTGAGGGCCGCGCCTGCGCAGGTTGTCCCCACGGCGAAGAACTGCAGGCCGTGGCCCGGCGCGAAGGCCCGGTCAGCGCGCAGGCGCCCCACGAAAGGCGTGTCGCGGCCGGCGCCCTTGAGGGGGCTGGGCACGTCCTCGTAGGTGACGCCGGCGCCGCCTCCAGCAGCTCGCGAGCACGCTCGACGCTGATCTCGCGCTCGAACTCGGCGTTGATGCTGAGCTCGTGGCCGGAGAACACCGGGATGCGCACGCAGGTGCCGGAGACCAGCAGGTCCGATCCCCAGGATCTTTGCAGGGACTCGTTGCGCAGCTTCTGCCCTCGTCGGTCTCACCGGAGCCGTCACCGGCGTCGCCGCCGCCCAGGCCACGGCGTTGAAGGCGATGGTGCGACGTAGACCTCCGGCGCGGGGAACTCGACGGCCCGCCCGTCCAGGGCCAGGCCCTCCATGTCCTCGTTCACGACGGCACGCACCTGCCCGGCCAGCTCGGCCACCCCGGCCCGCCCCTGAGCCGGAGACGGCCTGGTAGGTGGAGACGATGAGGCGATGAGCCCGGCTCCTCGTGCAGCACCTGAGGGCCGGCATGGCCGCCATGGTGGTGCAGTTGGGGCTGGCGATGATGCCCTTGGGGCGCTCGCGCAGCGCGTGCGGGTTGACCCCGCTGACCACGAGCGGCACCTCGGGGTCCTGCGCCAGGCCGAGGAGTTGTCGACGACGACGGCCCCGGCTGCTGCGAAGCGGGGGCGTTTCGCGCGAGGCCGCTCCCCGGCGGAGAAGATGGCGACGTCGATGCCGGCCAGGTCCGCGGTGGCGACGTCCTCGACCTCGACCGCGCCGCGGAAGTCCACGACGGTCCCGGCGCTGCGGGCAGAGGAGAAGAAGCACCGAGCGGGCGGGGAAGTCGCGCTCGGCCAGCATGGCGACGCATGACGCGGCCGACCTGGCCGGTGGCTCCCACGACGGCGACGCAGACGCCGTCGGCCACCCGGTGTAGGTGTTCACAGGATTACTCATCGTCCGGTCCCTCCGTAGACGACCGCCTCGGCGGCCTGGGCGTCGAGGCCGAAGGCGGAGGGACGGCGCGCACGGCCTCGTCGAGTACGGCGTCGTCGACCACCACCGAGATGCGGATCTCGAGGTGAGATCATGCGGGATGTGTGACCCCGGCCTCGCCTCAGCGAGCCGCAACAGGCGCGCCGAGACCCCCGGGTTGGAGCGACACCGCCCCCACCAGGGACAGGATGCCGATGTCGAGGTCGAAGCGCAGGCTGCGAAGCCCAGCTCGCGGGCGGCCTCGAGGGCCTCGCGGGCGGTGGCGAGTCGCCGTCGGGGCAGGTGAAGGAGAGCTGGTCAGGCCAGTCCCTCGGCGTGAGACGTCCCGGACGATCATCGTCGATGTTGTCGTCGGTGCCGGCCACGATTGCGAAGATGGCGGCGGCGCGGGGACGTCGGGCAACGCTCCACGAGCGTGATCTTGTCCCGGCTGCGGTCGTGGGCGATTCCGGAGATGACGGGGCTTCCACGTGGTCCTCCTTAGCGTTCGGGCGGGGCGGGCCTGAGCCCGTGCGGCGATGGCATTGCGGTGCGCGTGTCGACGACGGAGGCCGAGGCCCGTCGTCGAGCCCGGCGGGGTCTGGAGGACGAGGCCGGGGCGGCTCCGGTGACTCGTCGGCGGCCTCGCGCTCGCGGCACTGGGGGCGCGCGCGCGCTGTCGGTGTCGGCGGCGACGACGTCGTCGAGCTGGGCGGCCACGACCGAGGGCACGAAGAGTGCCTCGCGGCGACCATCGTAGATCCAGGTCCCGGTCTTGTCGGAGAAGGAGGAGCGCACGCAGCGGCACCCCGAAGCGGCGGGCGTACTCCACCGCGCGCAGGTGGAGGATCTTGGCGCCGTGGGCGGCCAGCTCCAGGGTCTCCCTCGCTGGAGAGACTCGATGCGCTTGGCGGTGGGGACGATGCGGGTCGGCGGTGAACAGCCGTCGACGTCGGTATAGATCTCGCAGACGTCGGCGTTGAGGGCGGCGGCCAGGGCGACGGCGGTCGTGTCGAGCCGCCGCGCCCCAGGGTGGTGTCCTCGACCTCGTTGGATGCCCTGAGCCGGCGACGATGGCGACCGCACCGGTCTGATGGAGCGGGCCACGCGCTCGGGCAGCACCCGACGATGGAGGCCTTGCCGTACTTGGAGTCGGTGGAGGACACCGGCCTGGGCACCGGTGTAGGCCTGTGCCGGCACGCCGAGCCGGGGACGGCCATGGCGCGAGCAGGGCACATGGAGATGCGCTCGCAAGCGACAGCAGGATGTCCATCTCTGCGGGCGGGGGCGTCAGTGGTCAGGGCGGCGGCCTGGTCGAGGAGCTCGTCGGTCGTGTCCCCCATCGCGGAGACGACGACGACAACCGTGTTGCCGGCCTGGCGGGTGGCGACGATAGCGCTGCGACGCGCCGCATCGCGTCGACGTCGCTGACGGACGAGCCGCCGTACTTCTGGACGACCAGTGCCATGGGGCGCCTCGGTCCTGGAATCAGTGCGTGTCTAGCATCAGGTGCTCCGCGCCGATGCGGGCGTCCCGGCAGGGGCTTCCGGGGTGGAGCGTCGCCGTGCGGCGCCCACGACGACGTGGTTGGGCAAGCATACGGTGCGCCGTGTTGCCGGCACATCACGCGGCTCGGAGCTCGCGGCCAACAGCCGGCGGCCAACACTTCGACCGAATCTTCATAAACGACGCGGCTCCGGGTCGTTTCTGAAGATTCGGTCGAAGTGTCGGAGCGAGGAGGCTCGGGCGCGCACCATCGCCGCCGCCCACGTCGTCCCCGGAATTTCACCCGTCGAGCCCGGCCGACGACGTAGCCTCCGCCTGTATGAGCACTGAAGTCTCACAGCTCACCCGTTTCTTTCGGTCGGGCGCCGGCGGCGCCAGCTGGACATGTCGGTGCCCGGTGGCGCTGTCACCGCCTGGTCGGCCCCAACGGCGCCGGTAAGACCACGCTGTGCTCATGCTGGCGGGCCTTCTGGCCCCGGACTCCGGGACGATCCGGGTAGCGGGCCTGGACCCGGTCACCCAGTCGCGTGAGGTTCACCGCGCTGTGGGCTGGATGCCCGACGCCTTCGGCACCTGGGACTCCCTGACCTGCACCGAGATCCTCCTGACCTTCGCCGCCGCCCAGGGCATGGACGCCGACGCCGCCCGCCCTCGAGCCCTGGAGATGCTCTCCTCGTCCACCTCGATGAGATGGCGCGCACGCCTCCCGGGTCCCTCTCCCGCGGCCAGAAGCAGCGCCTCGGGCCTGGCCTGCGCCCCTCATCCACGCCCCCAAGGTCCTGCGCTCCTGACGAGCCGGCTGCCGGCATGGACTCGCGTCTGCGCGCCGACCTGCGTGTCCTGCTCGCGCGACCTGGCCTCGGGCGGCACCACGATCCCGCTTCCAGCCACATCCCTGTCGGAGATGGAGGAGATGGTCGACGGCGTCGTCTTCATGTCCCACGGACCGCCGTCGCCCGCTCGTCGGGGTGGGCCCGGCACCCGACCAGGCGGGTTCCGGCGCCGCAACCCCGGTCGCGGTACGGCGGACCTGGCGATGCGGGCACTGACGCCGGGCGCCTGCGCGAGTGGGCGCGCCCACGCAGCTGCCTGTCACGGCTGAGGGAGGACGGCGCCGTGCGCGTCCCGGTCGCCGATGACACGGCAGCGGCCCATCTGCTGTGGAGGCCGTCGAGGCCGGGGTGGAGGTCGCCCTTCGCCCCGCTGTCCGGAACCCTGGAGGAGACCTACCTGGCCCTGGAAGGAGAACGCCGATGACCTGACCGGTGTGCGCACCATCATGGTGCTCGAGCTGCGTCAGCGGGTGAGGGCCACGCGCTGGCGCATCATGCTGGGATCTGGCTGGCGGTCCTCATCCTGCTGTGCGGCGGGCTGGTGATCACCGTCAGGTGCTGATGCCCGACAGCTCCAGCACGGGAGTACCTCTTGTCCTCTATCGACCGGTCGTCTGCTTCGTGCTGGGGATCGGGCCCATCGTCGCTCCCACGCCGTCGGCGACGTCCATCAACGGCGATCGGGCTGACGCGACCCCGGCGCTGCTGCAGGCCACGGCGCTGCGCAGCCAGGAGATCGTCGTCGGCAGTTGCTGGCGGCCTGGGCGGCGGCGATCGCCTTCCTGGCGGGCCACCCCTTCCTCATCATCTTGACGGTCGCGGAGGCTCGCACTGGCAGGCGCTCCTCGCCCACCTGGTCATCCTCGTCTCACACTGGGGGCGGTGCGCCATCGGCCTGGGCTTCGGGACCGACGGCGCGCCTCGGCCTCGGCGGTCCTGGACCTCACCTCGTGGTGGGCCGCCCTGACCGTGGGGACTCCCTCTGGCCACGGCCATCTCCGCCTCCCTGGTGACCAGCCCCAGACGGTGGTGACCTCTAGGTGGACTACGACGGCTCATCCGACGAGAAGCTCGTGTGCAAGCCCGCGCCTGAGATCCGACCGAAGACGTCACTCGCACCGACTGGATCTGGTGGATGCTGGCCCCCAACCCCTTCGTGGCCCTGGGGGATGCGACCGCCCACGCGCCGCAGCAACCGGCCTCGGCCTCCTTCGGAGACCCGGCCTCCCTTCTGTCCCTCGCCGGGGAGGGCGTCGACTTCATGCGCAACCTGCAGCTCGAGCGGGTCGTCCGCAACTACTGCGAGACCGGAAGGACTCCTTCGACAGCTCCTCCAGCAGCCGTGACGACGGGGGACCCTTGGCCAAGCACCTGGTCTTCTGGCCTGCGAGCATCGTGGCGCTCGTGGCCCTGGGGGCCGGCGGCGTCGTGACGGCCAGCAGGCGTCTCACGCGTGCCGGCCGGGCAAGCCGCCGCGCGGTGCGTCTGGCTTTGACTCCTTTCATCTCACTGAGCCGGGCAGGTTTCGCGTAGCCCCAGAGGATTTCTATTGGGGCCGCGAAAGATGCCCGGCTCAGCGCGAGGAGTGGAGGTGGCGGTCAGTCCTCGACGCGACGTCGACCCTCGAAGGCCCGCCCGAGGGTGACCTCATCGGCGTACTCCAGGTCGGCACCCACGGGCAGGCCGGAGGCGAGCCGGGAGACGGGCACGGCCATGGTGCGCAGCAGCGGGTGAGGTAGGCGGCGGTCGCCTCGCCGACGACATCGGGGTCGGTGGCCAGGATGACCTCTCGACCTCGCCGTCTCCCAGGCGGCTGAAGAGCTGCGCACGCGCAGGTCGTCGGGGCCGACACCGTTGATGGGGTCGATGGCGCCACCGAGCACGTGGTAGAGCCCCCGGTACTCGCGGGTGCGCTCGATGGCGACGACGTCCTTGGGCTCCTCGACGACGCAGATGACGCGCTGGTCGCGGCGGGGGTCGCGGCAGATGGTGCACTGGGGGCCTCGGCGATGTTAGCCGCAGGTCTCGCAGAAGCGGACCTTGGCCTTGACGGCGCGTAGGCGCCTCGATGAGGCGCTCGACGGCGGCCAGCCGGTCAGGGCCAGGACGTGAAGCGCCATGCGCTGGGCGGACTTGGGGCCGATGCCGGAAGCTCGCCGAACTCGTCAATGAGGTCCTGGACGGCGCCTTCGCAGACGGTGGGCATGTCAGCGTCCTTCCTGGGTCACGGTGACCTTTCGATGACCTGGGCGCTGAGGATCCGCTTGACGACCTCTAGCTCGACGACGCCGGCGTCTCGGCGTCGGTCGTCCTCGCTGGGGTGTCGTCGGCCAGGGAGTCGGTGTCGGCCTCCTGGGCGGCAGCGCGGGCGGCGGCCATGGCGGCGGCCAGTCGCGAGCCGGCGATGCCTGACGAGCGCCCAGGTGGACCTCGTCCTGGGTGGCGCTCTGGAGGCGCTGGGCTCGGGGGCCGGGCCCGCTGAAGGTCTGACGGCGTCCCCTCCCAGGTGACGGGGCCAGGCGGGTGATCGGCAGGTGGTCACTGGCGCCAGGGGCGACCGGCGCGCTGCCGGCCCCTGCAGCCTGCGGGGACGGGGGAGGAGGGCGTCTGTGAGGGAGCGGGGCTGCCGGAGTCGACGCGGCCCCGCCGGGAATCTCCGGCAGGGCGCGCAGACGGTGGACGGTGGCCAGGGGCGCTCTGTCGGGACGCCTGCGCGGCGGGCGGAGCGGGACTGCGCGGGAGAGGCTGGGCAGCAGGAGCCGACGTCGAGGGCCGGACGGGAGCGGACTGGGGGCCGGTGGGCAGGGTGCCGTGGGCGCCCCGAGGAGGGCGGGGCGGCAGGCGGTGACGAGGCGCGGGAGGCGGGTGCTGACTGGGTGGGCACGGTTCCCGCACTCGGGACGGCGACCGGCCCCCAGCCGTCGTCCGGTCGGTGACTGCCCGCGGCGGGGGCGGGCGCTGAGGCCCGCGCCGGGGCTGACCCGCCACTCGGATCGCGACGGGCCCCAGCCGCTCGTCGGGACTGGTGGGCTGGCGGGAACCGTCGATGCCATCGGGCCGCGGGCGGCGGGCGCCGGAGCGCGTCAGCAGGAACGGCCGGGATGCTGGGAGACCGCCTGAACTCGGTGGGGGCGGCGGGATCGGCGTCCGGAGCCGGCTGCGGCTCGGGTGAGGTCGCAGCTCCCTGCGCGGCGGGGCCGGGGCGGAGTGGGGTCCCGCGTCAGTGGGCTGAGCGGGGCCGGCAGTCGGCACTGATGGCCGCACCGGCGTACCCGAGTCCTCGGCGGTAGGGATCGGCGCTCCAGTCGTCCTCGGGCGGGGGCTCGAGGATCGGGGAGCCGTCGTCCCAGGTGGTGGAGGCGGGCCGGTGCACCGCGACGGTGGCCGGGCTCGACGTCGGTCGGCTGTGCTGGCCTCGACCCGCCGCCCGCGCCGTCGGGCGCACTGGTGGGTCTTGGGTGGCGAGCGCCTCGGGGCGCGGGAGCGATGAGGCGACCGGCACTCTGCGGAGCCGTGCAGCCCCGCACGTCCGACGCTGTCAGGCCAGAGCTGGCACCACTGCCGACGACTGGGGTCGCCGCAACCTCGACCGGGCCTCGCCACCGGTGTGTGTCCTGCGCCGTTGGCGTCCTCCGCCCTGCCACCGGCGGCCGAGCCTGCCGGAGTCGAAGGCCTCGCTTGCGGGGCGGGTCCGCCTGGCCTGCATCGGGGCGCCGTCGTAGGAGCCCCGCGGCCGCCAGGCCGGTTGTGTGGCTGACGTCGCGACCGGGAGCGCTCGCTTCTCCTGCCCCGGTGGGCGCACCGCCAGGTCCTCCAGGACCGTGTGGGCCGTCTGAGTCTCCTGGGCCTCCTGGGCCTTCCGGCCCGTCGTCACCGGGCGACGATGGCGTGCACCTCGAGGCGCAGGCCGAGGGCCTGGTGGAGGGCGTCCCGGAGAAGATGGGCCGTGCCCGCCGGTTCTCGAAAGCGCCCACGAGGCCGGGGCGGCGAACAGCAGCGTGAAGACGCCCCCCGAGACGGTGCCCGGTCGGGAGTTGGGACCGACGAGCGCCCAGGTGGCGCGCCGTGAGCGCTTAGCCGCCTCGAGGACCTCCTCCCAGCGGGTGCGGATCATCTCCGCGTCGGCTGCCCGGCCCTGGCCTGACCGCCGTGGCGCCGGCAGCTCTCCCGGGCAGAGGGAGCCGAGGGCGTGGCAGGGGCCGCCTCCCCAACCGCGGCGTCGGACTGGGGTGCCTGAGGGCTGCTGGCGCTCGGGACGGCCGGGGCACTGGCCGCCTCAGATCCACGTGAGGGCTGTTCGGCCGGTCGCGGGGCCGGCACCGCCGCGGCCGAGGGTGCGGCAGGGGCCGCTCCCCAAGCGACGTCGGGCTGGGATGCTTGCGGAGCCGCAGCAGGTGCTGTGCTCCCGGGTCCCCCGGCGTTCCGGGTCGCTGGCCCTGCGCCGGCCGGCGGCGTCGGCGGAGGCCCGGCGGGCGATCTGGGCGGCCATCTCGCGTCCGGACCCGGCGGGCGCGGGCACCGGCAGCGTCGCCGACCGCACCGGCGCCCGCACCACCAAGGGCGGGCGAGGCCGATCGTCCGGCACTTCCAGCAGGGTCCGGCGGGGCTTCAACAGCTGCACCACCGTCGGCTCCCTGGGCAGCCCCGCCGGCCGGGATGAGCAGGCGGGCCACGAGCAGCTCGAGCTGGAGGCGCGGGAGGTGGCGCCGACCATGGCGGTCAGGGCCTGGGCGGTGGTGTCGGCGGCGCGGAGGAGGCGGCGGCCCCCATGGTGCGGGCCTGAAGCGTCCATGCGCTCGAGCTTCATCAACCGGCATGGAGCCGAGCGCCGCACTGGCCTCGGAGCCGGCCAGGCGATGACGAGGAGGTCACGCAGCCGGGCCAGCAGGTCCTCGACGAGCGGCGGGGTCGTGCCCGGAGGAGACGACCGGTCGACCACCCGGAAGACGCCGGCGCCGTCGGATGCCGCGATGGCGTCGACGCACTGGTCGAGCATGGTGGTAGCCGGTGTAGCCCAGCAGGGCGACCGCCCGCTGGTAGTCGACGCCGCCGTCGTGCGCCCCGCCGATGAGCTGGTCCATGACGGAGAGGGTGTCGCGCGACGGAGCCACCGCCGCGCGCGCACCACAGAGGGGGAAGACGCCGGGCCGATCTCGACGCCCCTCGGCCTGGCACAGGTGGCCGAGGTAGCCCTCGAGGATGTCGGGCGGGACGAGGCGGAAGGGTAGTGGTGGTGCGCGAGCGGATGGTGCCGATGACCTCTCCGGCTCGGTGGTGGCGAAGATGAACTTCACGTGCGCCGGCGGCTCCTCAACGAGCTTGAGCAGCGCGTTGAAGCCCCTGCGCGGTGACCATGTGGGCCTCGTCGAGAATGAAGATCTTGTAGCGGTCGCGGGCCGGGGCGAAGGCGGCGCGCTCGCGCAGGTCGCGGGCGTCGTCGACGCCGTTGTGGCTGGCGGCGTCGATCTCGACGACGTCGAGGTTGCCAGGGGCCGCCGGTGGCCAGGTCCCGGCAGGAGGGGCAGATGCCGCAGGGGGTGCTCGGTGGGGGCCTGGGCGCAGTTGAGGCAGCGGGCCAGGATGCGCGCGACGTCGTCTTGCAGCGCAGCCGCGCGGGCCGGAGAAGAGGTAGGCGTGGGGACGCGGTCGGCCCGCAGCGCCGCCATGAGCGGAGCGGTGACGTGGTCCCGCCCGATGACCTCCTGAAGGTGTCGGGCGGTAGCGGCGGTACAGAGCGGTGGTCACGGCCCGAGCCTAATCGGCCGGGCCGACCCGTGCGAGGCACCGGGCGGGTCGGCTCTTATCTGGCACGATAGGGGAGCCGGTGCGTCGCCGACTGGAGAAAACGGAGGAACCATGCCCGTCACCGAGGTTCTTGTCACCCGCACTGCCACCTACCGGCCGAGGTCCTCGCCTCGGGCGGCTCTGGCGGCCAAGGGCACGCAGAAGGTCGCCGTCGTCGCGTGCATGGACTCGCGCGTGGACGTCTTCGCGGCCCTGGGGCTCGCCCCGGGCGAGGCGCACGTCATCCGCAACGCCGGCGGCCTCGTCACCGAGGACACGATCCGCTCTCCGACGATCAGCCAGCGGCTGATGGGCACTGAGGAGATCCTCGTCATCCACCACACCGGCTGCGGCATGCCTCCTTCTCCGACGAGGAGCTGTGCCGCGCCCTGGCGGAGGAGACGGGTGCGCGGCCGACCTGGGCGCCGGGGGCCTTCACCGACCTGGCCGCCAGCGTGCGCCAGTCGATCGCCCGCATCAAGGCCTCGCCGTTCATCCCCCGCACCGACGCCGTGCGCGGCTTCGTCCTGGACCTGGCCACCGGCCGCCTGGTGGAGGTCGACGCCGTCGAGGCCTGATCCCCTCAGGCAACCGGTGCACATCAGACCGGCCTCCACCCGGGTACATGAGGACCCCTCGCGCACCCGCCAGAGCCCGCTTACCTGCTACCCGGTCCTGGGGATTCGCTGATGACGCGCACGAGGGCCGAGCGAGACCACCCGATCCGGCCTCCGGTTGCGAACCGTCCCCAACCAGCCCTGCGTGACAGATCCCACCGCCCCGGGCGGCCCCGGGATGGGCGGTCCGATATATTTCTTTCTCGTTGCACGCGGTAAGTCGTTATGTGGAGCGCCTGGAGGATTCGCCCTAGTGGCCTATGGCGCACGCTTTTCGAAAGCGTGTTGGGTGCAAGCCCTCGGGGGTTCGAATCCCCCATCCTCCGCCACCACCCCGGAATCTCCGCGATTCCGGGGTTTTTGCAGTACTCTCCTCTGCCCCATGGCAGGCGATCCGTAGGGACCTCTCCCCATCGACGACGCCGTCCGCCCCTGCCACGATCGCACCATGCTCACGAAAGCCTCACCCCTGATCGCCCTGCCGACTGCGCTCCTTCTCGCCCTGAGCCTCAGCGCCTGTGATGAGGATGCGGTGAGCATCCCCTCCACTCGCGCCTCCTCCTCAGCCGAGGCCGACTCCACGGAGTCCCCCAAGGACAAGGAGGCCAAGGACTCCGATGACGACTCCTCGACCACTCCCGAGGCCAGCGCCTCAGCCGACCCAGTACCGGAGCAGAGGGCGACGCCAAGACCGTGACATCAGCGACCTCAAGACCGGCAAACTGCGTCACCGAGATGGTCACCGGCACCAAGCACGGCGAGACGGGCACCACGGGCGCGAAGGTCGTCGACTGCTCCACTCCCCATCAGTACGAGGTGATCGGGACCGGACAGTCCACAGCCTCCAGCTACACCGAGGCCGACACCCCGGAGGAGATCTCCACCGTCTGCACGCCGGTGCTGAAGAGCTACGTGGGATCTCCCTCCACGGCCGAGAAGTACCAAGTAGCGGCCCTCACCCCCGTGCAGTCCTCCTGGGACCAGGGGGACCACTCATTCACCTGCTTCGCCCAGAACCCGGATGACACACCATTGAACAATTCCATCAAGAACTCCTAGTCTGTCCTCATCGAGCAGGACGGCCGCGCACAGGCGGAGCACCGGCTGAGAAGAGCCACTTCTTCTTTCCCACGTCTCGCGAACACCGTCCCGCCTCCCACTCCGGCCGGGTGGCGACTCTCCGTTTCTCCGTCTCATGTCGCCACCCGGTCCTTATCCCGGATTTTTCAGCCGACTTTCCGACCGTGGTCAGATTCCCGCAGAAAACCGGCACAATCCCACCATTCCGGCTGTTACGGTTCGAGTCATGCGCACCCTGCACTCCCTCGCCCCTCCCCGTCGCAGCCGCTGTCACCATGGGCTGGCCTCCGCGGCCTGTTCTCTCGGAAACCACCACCGCCACCCACGCGACCTCGAGGTCGGGCAGTGCTACAACACCGTGAGCAAGGAGTCCGGCGGAAAGAACGCAGTCGGCGAGGTCACCGTGGTCGACTGCTCCAAGGCGCACACCTACGAGGTCATCGCTCAGAGCACCTCTCGGCGACGACATCAAGAAGCTCCGAAGGAGCACTGACTCCCGGCCAGGGCTTCTGCCTGGGCGAGACTCACCAGTACGTCGGAATCGAGTCCAGCCAGACCAGCTACCAGATCGAGTACCTCATGCCCAGTGACGGCACCTGGGCCCAGGGTGACCGCAAGATCAGCTGCGTCGTCACCCAGGGGACAAGTCACAGGTCAAGGGCTCGCCAAGAACCCAAGAAGTAGCCCCCACCGGTTCCTCAGCGGCTGAGGGCCCCACTCCGTTGACGACGGCGTTCTGCCCGGCAACGTCCGGGAACGACGGCGTCCCGTCGCCCACCGGCTCGAGTCCCGCCAGCAGCTCCTCACCCTACAGCACGACCGGTCGCGCGGTCTGCTGCCTGCCCGACCGCTGAGGCATCGGTCCCGATGTCTCCTGCCATGCGAGGGCGGTGGAGACCGCGAGCTTGATGCGGTTGAGCTGGCTGACCTCGCGGCGCCGGGGTCGTAGTCGATGGCCACGATGTTGGCCTGGGGTAGCGGCGTCGGACCTCGCGGAACATGCCTTGCCCACCACGTGGGCTGGGCAGGCAGGCGAAGGCTGGCAGCACACGACGTCTGGGCACGCTGTGCTCGATGAGCTCGATCATCTCGCCGGTGAGCAGCCAGCCTCCCCGGCCTGGGTTGCCCAGGGAGAGCACTCGCCGAGGCCTTGCGGGCCAGCTCGACCGTGGAGGCTCGATATCGAAGGTGGCCGCCGGCGGCGCGCAGGGCGGCACGGGCCGGGAGCCTGAGCCGCTCAATGGAACCAGACGGCCGCCTTCTTCTTGGCCACACTCTCCTCGCCGATGCCGTAGGCGTCCGCCTCCCACGGCAGGTTACCAGCCCGGACAGGAAGAAGGGCAGGAGCCCAGGACGGCCGCCTCGCAGCCCTCGGCCTCGATGACGTCGATGACGTGGGTTGTTGGCGTCGGCTGGAACTTCACCAGGATCTCGCCGACGACGCCGACACGTGGGCGCCGGGGCTCAGTCGCGGCGGGGCAGGTCGTTGAACTCGCGGACCATCTCGCGCAGGAGGCGGCGGAAGCCGATACGCCCGCCCCAGGTGGGCAGCGGCCCCTGTGCTCGAGTACTCGGCGATGATGTGGTTCCAGCGATCGACGAGCTCCTGGGTGAGCCTTCGACCACCTCGTGGGGCGCACCCGCAGCAGGCAGGTGTTGAGGGTGTCGCCGATGATGATGCCCTGGAGCATCTTGAGGCCCATGGTGGCGGTGGCCGCCTGAAGCCCGGGTTGACTCGATGCCCCTGCAGGGAGATCGCCAGGACCGGCACCTGCAGTAGCCGGCCTCGCGCAGGCCCCTTGCGCAGCATGGCGGCGTAGTTGGTGGCCCGGCGGGATGCCGCCGGTCTGGGAGATGGCCACACGCAGGAGTCCGGGCCGTGGCTGCCGGTGAAGGCGCCGATGAGCTGGCTGATGACCGCGATGGCGGGGAAGCAGGCGTCGCTGCTGACGTGAAGCGCAGGCCCACCTCGAGGTCGTCACGGGTGGCGGACTGAAGCAGCTCGACCTTGTAGCCGGCGCCGCATGAGCGGCTCGAGGGGCCGGAAGTGCACGGGGCTCATCTGGGGGCATGAGGATGGTGTGGGTGGCGCGCTGGCCTCGGTGAAGACCGGACCAGTGGCCCCCGGCAGCTCCCGCCCTCCGACGGCGCCGGCCGTCTCCCGAGCCGTCGTGTCCGGCATCTCCTCGCCTGTCTCCTCATCACCCCTGGCTGCGAGCCTCGGCAGGCGCGGTCGTGTCGATCTCGACGGCGTCATCGACAGTGCCATCGGCCTCGTCGCAAGCCTCCCTGACGGCCTCCTCGGCGTGAGCTGTCTTCTGCGGCGCGGGGCCCGAGGAGGCAGGCCAGGAGCGCGGAGGCGGATGGTGGCGGCAGCTGAGGTTGGAGACCGTCGATCTTGAGGCTCGTGTAGACGCCACCGGCCGACCCAGGATCTCCTGGACCTGGTCGGTGGTCAGGGCGTCGACGCCGCAGCCGAAGGAGTTGAGCTGGACGAGCCTCGAGGTCGTCGCGTGGTGGTGACGAGCTCGGCGGTCTGGTAGAGGCGCAGTGGTAGGCCCACTGGTCGCGCGCACCGCAGGTGCGGAGTGACGCCCTGATGGCCACTGGGCTTGAGGGCGGCTGACGCCGGTGACGTCGGCCACCAGTCGGCCGGAGCCTGCGGATCGGACCGGACCGCCCAGCCGACGGCGCAGTGCGCCACGGCCCGGCTGAGGCCTCGGTGGCACGGCGTGCTCGGGCGCCGTCACGCCGGGGCAGCGTCCGCGTCGGGAGACGAGTCGGCCTGTCGGGCGATGGCGGCCCAGTCGGTCTTCTGGGCTTCGGGCCTGGCCGGTTCGGCGGGGCGCCCTCCCGACCAGCTTTTCCCGGGCCGGCAGGCTTACCGGCATCCCCGGTCTCCTCGAGATCCTGGGCTTCGGCCCCGCCCCTGCGGTCGTGGTGGTCGACGTCGGATCCGCCGGCGACCGGCCCGGTGTCGGTTCGAGACACCCGGTTCCGGCACCTCGGTGGCTGCGGTGTCGGGCCTGGGCAGGAGGGAGTCCCCGGACAGGACGGCCCAGTCAGGTGTTGATGACGTCGGGGACGCCGTGTGGCTGATCTCGGGTCGATGTGGTAGGGGCCGTCCGACAGACGATTCCTTGCGGCCGCTGTCCTCCATCCATCTCAGGGCGCGGCGGCCTCGGCGCGCACGTCGGCCCTTGAAGGCGGCGTCGGCGAAGCCTGGCGGCCACGGCCCGGCGCCCCGCAGTGACGTCCCCAGTCGGCGAAGACTCGACGAGCTGCTCGGCGAGCGTCGCGGGGTCGGCCAGGCTGAGGAAGGGGAGAGCATCCCACCCCCGAGCCTCCGGAACCTGCCTCCTCAGCTATCGGCGCCTCGCCACCGTCGGGCCGCCCGTCGCGCACGGCCTCGACGTTGTTGCGGATGACCTCGGTAGTGGCCACGATCGGGCAGTTGAAGTGGTCAGCGGCGCTCTGGACGAGCTCGCGCTCGTAGAAGACGCAGGGAACCAGATCGTCGTGATGCCCTGGCGATGAGGGCCTCTGATGTGCCCGTGGGCGAGCTTTGGCCGGTAGCAGACGTTCTCCGAGGGATCGTGTCCATGCCGGACTCGAAGAGTCTCGATGGTTGGAGCGCCCTGAGATCATGACGCGGAAGCCCAGCGAGGTGAGCACCGTGAACCACAGCGGGGTAGTTCTCGTACATGCCCAGCACCCTGGGATGCCGATGTCCCGCGCGTGGCCGCGCCCTCGCGCAGGCGCCGGTAGGAGAAGCGCCCGCTTGTACTTGTAGTCGTAGGGGCTGGGCAGGTCGGACTTGGCGGCGCGCTCGCTCCTGCGGTGGCGCCCTCGCCTGCAGCGGTTGCCGGAGATGTGGCGCTGTCCGTCTGAAGGTGGTGATGGTCAGCAGTGGTTCTGGCACAGCTTGCAGGTGGCGGTCCCGGTGGTCAGGCTGGAGCGCGGAGAGCTCACCCAGACTCATGAGACCGGAGGGCACCCCGTCGGTAGGGCCCGGGCACCCAGGGCCGCACCGAAGCAACCCATGAGGCCGGCGACGTCGGGGCGCACCACCTCCCGGCCGGTGAGCAGCCCGAAGGCCCGCAGCACCGCGTCATTGAGGAAGGTGCCGCCTCCGGATGAGACCCGCTCGCTGAGCTGGTCGGCGTCCTTGAGCTTTGATGACCCAGCAGGGCATTGCGCACCACCGAGTAGGACAGGCCCGCACTGATCTCCCCACCGTGGCCGACTCGCGCTGGGCCTGCTTTGACCGAGGAGTTCATGAACACGGCAGCGGCTGCCCAGGTCAACCGACGCTGGCGTGCAGGGCGTCCTCGGCGAACTCGCCGATCTCCAGGCCCCATGGACCGGGCGAAGGTCTGCAGGAAGGAGCCGCAACCGGCCGAGCAGGCCTCGTTGACGCTGATGGAGTCGATCGCGTCGCCCTTGATGCGCAGGTACTTCGCGTCCTGGCCACCGATATCGATGACCGAGGTGACCCCGGATTGAGGTAGGCCGCCGCCCGGTAGTGCGCCATCGTCTCAACCACGCCCCTCGTCGATGCGCAGCGCCGCCTTCGACCAGGGACTCCCCGTAACCGGTGACGCAGGAGCGCACGATCCGCACCCTGTCGGGCATCTCGCGGTGAATGCGGCGCAGGATCTCACGGCGGCCGTCACCGGGTCGCCCTACGCCGCGCGTAGTGCTCCACACGATGCGCCCGCGCCCGTCCAGGACGACGGCCTTGATCGTCGTCGAGCCGGCATCGATCCCCAGGAAGCAGTCACCGTCCCGGAAGTCCCTCGCCGTCCCCGACGCCGACGCCGCATGAGGTCCCTCGTCGTCGATACCGTCGAGCGCTCGTCGTCCGGGCCGTCCGATCGGTCCACTCTCCTCGGGACCGGCCAGTGGGCCTCGCTTCATCGTGGCGCGGGCGTGCCGCTCGCGGAAGGCTCTGCAGCTCGGCGGCGTCCTGGAAACAGCGGACGCATCCGGGAGGTGCCCTAGGACAGGGCCTGCGGGGTGGCCAGGCGGGTGGACAGCTCGGAGATCGGCGTCGGCTCGCCCGAGGAGAGCAGGGCGGCGCGATGGCGACGTAGAGCCGGGCGTTGTCGGGACAGGTGAAGGAGTCGACCTGGTCCGCCAGGGTCCGCCTCGAAGGCGCGCGCAGCTGGGGCAGGGAAGTGCAGCGGCCCGCAGGAACATGACGTGGCCACGGATGGGGACGCCTGCAGGCCAGGCCCGGCAATGGTCTGGTGACGACGGCCTGAAGGACGGGCAGCGTGCTCCTCACTGCAGCACCCTGGGTTGATGAGCGGCTGGAGGTCGGACTTGGCGAAGATGCCGCAGCGCGAGGCGATGGGGTGAGGGTCGTGGCGCGAGGCCATATCGTCCAGGCCGGCGGCGTCGGTGTGAAGGAGCTGGCCATCTGATCGATGAAGGCACCGGTACCGCCCGCGCAGGTGCCGTTCATGCGCGCTCGCGGGGGGTGGAGGTAGGTGATCTTGGCGTCCTCACCACCGAGCTCGATGACGACGTCGGCCCGCGGATCGCACACGCACCGTCTCGGTCTCGGCGATGACCTCCTGGACGAAGGGCAGACCCATGAGGGTGGCTCAGGGACAGCCCGGCGCTGCCGGTCACCGCCTCACGCACGACGGCGCCCGGATATGCCCGCCGACCTCCTCCAGCAACCGGGCCAGCTCACCACGCACATCCGCGTCGACGACGGTACTCAGCAAACACCGGCGACGCCGGACTCCCCGACGCCGAGTCGGCCGAGGGCACCTGCAGGCACCTCGGGCAGACGCTCAGGGAGAAGGACCAGCTTGATGGTGGTCGAGCCGATATCCAACCCCCATCCGCAGGGCACTGGTGCCGTCTGCCGGGGCACGACCGTCACAGCCCGGGTCCACCGACTGCGCAGCCGACCCGTGGTCGCGGAGGAGGCAAACCTCCGCGAGATGGAGACAGGATCGGGAACGGACATGCTTCACCTCGGCGCGCGCCTACGCCGACCCTCTGTGAGCTGACGACGATAGGGCTGGACCCCACCGTATCGAGGCGAACCATCAGTCTCAACGGTGATGAAATGACCGTGCGACCCCGCCTCCACCACCTCGACTTCTTGGTAATGACGGCCAGAATCTCCTGCGGTTATGTGACGCCCACTCCCAAGAACCTGAACAACGTTGAATATCGCACCGATAAACTTCCCCAAAAATAGGGCGACCGTCACACCTCTCGGCTCGCTGACCCCGATCGCGCTGCTGTTCTCCCGGAACTTCCTCCGGTTTCTGCAGGACTGGTCACCACGGCAGCAGCGGCACCTCGTAATCTCCTGAGTGACCAGTGATGCCCTCAGCGCTCCACAGCCGAGCGCCTCGCCCGAGAGAGTGAGGCTCGATCACCCCCGCCCTGGTCGCCACACGACGCCGAGGACCCCGGCGTCGGCCGACGACCGGCAGCACCCAGCCACCCTCCACGCGGGATGCGATCCTGACCGCCGCGCGCGAGTCGTTCCCGGCCCTGGGCTACGAGGCACGACGATCCGGGCAGTGGCCCACGGCCGGGGTGGACCCGGCACTCGTGTCGTCACTACTTCGGTCCCGCAGGGCGATCTGTTCGGGGCGGCCGTCAACCTGAGGGTACGGGCGAGTTGAGGAGATCGCGGCCGTCGTCATGCAGGGACCTGCGCTCAGCCGGGCCCCCGCCTGGTGAGGCTGTCACCGACCGCCTGGGACGATGCCGCCGGTGGGGCGACCTTCCGCACCCTGCTGCGGTGGATGGCCACGGACGTCAGCTCCCAGGAGGCGATCCAGAGCTACGCGACGAGCAGATCGCCACCCCCAGCGGCCGAGGCCTCTCAAGCAGTCGGGCCTGTCAGGGATATCAGCACGAGAGGGCCACCCTGGCCGGGTCCCAGCTGGTGGGACTGTGCGATCCGCTATGTGCTGCGCCTGAACCCGTCGCAGCGCGCCAGCGTCGACCATCTGGTGGAGGTCGTCGGGCCGACGATCCAGCACTCACCTCACCGGCCCGTTGCGCCCCAGGTGAGTCAACCGGACAGAGGCGCAGCAGCCACCGTCGGCGTGATCACCCCAGTCAGCCCGGCCACCACAGTCAACGCGCTACGTCACCACCGGACAGTACGCGTATGACATAGACCGTCATGAGAAAGATCATCGGATGACCACGAGCAGCCCTATGACGGTCAGCAGCCCACCGAAGCAGACGGGGATGATGGTGAGCGCCAGCAGCGGCGCATTACCGCCTTGCCTCGCGAGACGGTAGGCGAGCGACCAATCGCCTGAAGCAGGAGCATCCCTCGTTCATGACAACGACCACCGCCACCCAGCAGAAGTAGCCGACCACCAGGCCTCCGAGGGGAAGAGGGAGGCGATGGAGCCCGCAAGACCGACGAGCACGAGCGCGGCAGCCGCGTCGAAGCCATGAGGAGGCACAACGAGGGGAGCGGAGCGTCACCTTCTCCCCGCGGGCGATCCGAAGCGCGGCGGTATAGAGACCCAGCGCACCATCAGCTCAGAGCAGCGCCATCGGAATCCTGATCGCTGGCAATGAGCGCGCCATTGTCCTCACCGACCACGCGCTGGACAAGTCCGACACCACCAGCGCCATTGCCAGGAGGCTCAGCGGGATCCAGGCGATGATGAGGATTGGCGAAGGTTCTGGCCCAGGCCCATTTCAGGCATCAACCACCTCGATCCGCGGCACCGGAGGCTGCGCGAGGACCATGGAGACGGGTAGCTGCTGGCGCCGCAGGCCCTCGTCGAAGCCCGGCGCCGGGGGCATGTAGCCATGGTGGCTGCACCGCTCGACGCGCCGGGAGCTTCAAAAAGACTCGACACGGTGCTTCTTTCTGGATGATGGAGATGCTCGCCCCCGGTTGGGAACCGGGGCGAGACATGCGCGCAGATCGGAATACAGTCAGGTCCGACTCAGAAGGTCTCGTAGCGCGCGGAGCTGAGGAAGACGCCGATGGCTGGTGTTGCGGCAGGTCATGCCGGTCTCCCCGGAGCTGCACACCCAGGACCCGAAGGTGACGGACTGACTGCACTCACCACCTGGGGCGAGGAGGCCCCGCCACCGCGGAAGGCCCTCATCGAGCGAGAAGGCGCCCTCGCTGCGGCCGCCGAGCTGCGGAGTGCCCCCGGAACCGAGGTCGAACCACCACTTCGGCGAGCCCGCCTCGTCCCGGCCGTAGGTGGCGTCGGAGCGGTAGGACAGCACACCGCAGCTCGGCGAAGTGGGCGGACAGGTCGCAGCCGATGTTGCCCGACGGCGACACGATCATGGCCGTCTTCTCCGAGACGAGGTTGTCCGGAACGAAGGACGTGGGCTCGACCGGCCGACTCATCAGCGGGGGCGCAGGCCCTGGAGGGCGCCTGCGCGGTAGCGCCCTTGCGCCGGTGCGTCAGCAGGCTTTGTCGGTGGCCTGATCGGCCGGTTTGTCGGCCGACTTGTCAGAGCTGCTCGGAGGGAGCCTGCGCGGCTGGGCGGCCTCGGAGGATCTCTGCGCCTCAGGAGCCGCGGGCTGCGGCTTCGAGCGGTCCCGGCGTGGCGCCCGCCGGCGTTGTTCTGCGTTGCCCTGAGCCTGCGGGGGCCTTGGAGGCACTGCCGCCTGCTGGCTCGGGCGTCCGTCTTGCCGGGAGGCCGCCACCTTGGTGGCGCGTTCCCGCCGGCGGCGGGCCGGGGCTCACTGGCCTGCGGGCTTGCAGGGCGGACCGAGAGGCGAGGAGGCTGCCGCGGATGAGTTGTTGGAGCCCTTACCGTGGGGCTGCGGATGCGAGGAGAGGCGTGCCCTGCCTTCTGCCTGGAGGTCGCCTCGGCGCTGGCCGTCGACTGCGCCTTCGCAGATGAGCCCGCGAGTGCCTGCTGATTGGCGTCGGAGGCACCGCCGGACTGACAACCGCCAGAGCATGGCGGTCGAGTGAGAACGACGAGGACAGGGGAATGGTGAAGCTGCTTCGGCGGACTGGCGATGGTCATGGCTGCGGCATCCTTTCGGTCGAGGTCGGTGCAGCCAACACGGTACTAGAGCCCCCGAAGAGGAGGGAACAGTCAGAAAGTCAGGCGTCCGCCGATTTCCGGCATCAGACGTCCCATCTCTCCCAGCAAACCACCAGATATCGCAGGATAACGCCAATCACGAGAGATGACGAAATGACTCGTTCTACAGGACACATTCCATCTAGTGAGACAGATAACGGAATGGTCCCCTCCTCGGAGGAGTACGGTAGAGTCAACGGCGTGACCGGCGCCACGGACGGCTGGGTGTTGGGCGGCCCACTGCCTCTCACACACACTCCGGTCGCTTCATTCACTAGAAATCGTTGCCGTGATCTTCAAGGCAGTGCGAGAGAGGCCCCTACCCCGACCACGGGGTCACCACCAGCGCGATTGACCGTCATCGCACCTCGACAGATCCGCCTGGCTGACTCACCACCACCCGCGCGGACCCTTGATCTGCAGCCTCCTGGATGACGACTCCACCTTCTACGGTGACCTGTTCGCCCACGTCGTCTCCTCTCAAGGGGGACCTCTACCTGGAGACCGGCCTGCACCGGGCACTGCGCGCGCCCCGCAGGGACGCACCGCGATCCACGCCCGCATCCTGGAGGTCACGGAGGACGGGGTGCCGCGGCTCGCCCCTGCGCCGCCGAGCGCCTGACCTCACCGGCGGCACCCAGCAACTCACACGAGGCCCACGGGCCGCGGCTCGGTCCTCGTGCATCATCGAGCCCACCACCACCCGATGAGCGCCGTCGTCCATTACCCTGGTTCGCGTGAGTAGTCCCGCAGATCCGCGCACCGAGTACCGGCGGCACATGCAGCACCGTCAGGCCACCGTCATCGGCACCATCCTGGCTGTCATGGTGGTCGCTGTCGCCGTGAGCCTCCTGCATCTGCTGGGCATCCGCCCGCCTCACAACCCGGGCTTCGCAGCCCAAGAGCACGCGCACACCTACGTGCCCCCAGCCTGCCTCGCCCAGCGGCGCCAAGACCGTCGACGTCACCGATCGAGAAGATCAACATCTACAACGGCTCGGAATCGGTGGGCCTGGCCACCACGGTGCAGCAGGATCTGAAGGAGGCGGACCTGCATCACTCGGCGAACGACTGGCCCGGGAGGCATCTACAACGGCGAGGTCCAGATCGATGGCGTCCAAGGGCGGCCTGATCAATGCCTACTCCTGGCCCAGATCTTCCCCGCAACTCCACAGTGCAGCTCGATCGCAGCCTGTCCGACAGCGACACCACGGTCTCGGTGGTCCTGGGCAGCGAGTACTGCAGAACGCGCTGAAGTCGGACGAGAT
>BNJU01002109.1_pt1 | contig 36195 bp, 39 predicted proteins | sample 8539281 | NCBI WGS metagenome assembly BNJU01 (sample SAMD00202456, study PRJDB9452) | human saliva metagenome | isolation source: human saliva | place: Japan
AAATCAAATTACATTGTTTCTGCTACTCTTATAGGATGATGAAACTGTTATGAGATGTACTTGTCCGGAGTAGACAATTTCCTTGTAAGCATGGACTCAGCCTTTATTGTTTGAAATAGCTGATGGAAAAACTTTTGAAGAAACGTGAGAATCTCTGAAGATATAGCTTCAAAAGAGAAAAGAAAAGAGCACTAAGGAAAGGAAAGAAAGTGCTGAAGGAACTATAGTAAGAAAAGAGCACTCTTCAAAGGTATCTAAAGCTGCTAGAACAAAGAAAAATTAATAAACAAATCGAAGGTTTAGATTTAATTAAAAATATAAGCATCTCAACTTTTAAAAAGTGGACTTTCAACTAATAGGAACAGTCTCTTTAAAGAATATAAGGATGTTGTTAAAACAACTAGGGTGATTACTATTTACCTGGTCCACAAATTTTATCCAAAAATTAATATTGGAAATTCAAGGAATATAGAAGACCAAGATACAGTACACTATCAACAAGCTTTTAGAATGCTTGAAAAGATTGAGAGCAATAGAGAAAAAGGTAGAGAATATTTAAAAGAAGAGCTTGAAAAAGAAAATCTTGAAATGAGTGACAATACTCTATGAAGATTTGGGTGGAGTATGGAAGTTAGAGCAACTAAATGATTTAGGTTGAAAGAAAGAAATGCAGACTTATGCAGTTAGTATTTGAAGTAACTTATGATGAAGCTAGTAAAATCTATACTGACGTATGGATATTGGATAGAGTATAGTGGAGAAATATCATATACAGCTAACTATAGACCTCTTTCTGCTTTAAAATATATTAAGCAAGACTGACTCTAATTTCTCTTTTAGTTACATTACCTACTTTTAACTTATTATCCAGGTGGATTAAAAAGAATAAGATGGGCTAGTGCAAACTTTTGAGAAAAAGATAAAACTTCTTTTTATAAAAACTTATGCTAAAATATAGAAGAAGCGATCAAGATTGCTAAAAATGAATTAAAGAATATTCTAACAGATAATCATGTAGCTTTGCTTTAGAGTCTTGAAAAGATATGTTTGTAGAAGAAGAAGGAAGTAAAAATACATTTTAGTGGATAAAATCAAAAGATGATAGAGCTTTAGAAATAATGGTTCTAAAGAATTAACAAAAAGTTTTCTATGAGCTTTTACTAAATGAATGTTTAGAAAATCAAGTTATGTTTGTAAAATTATATCCAAAAAGATAGAACTATCTATGCAGAAGCACTATAGTATCATAACAGACGATAAAAATTGTTCGTTTTGAGATTTTAGGGAGAGAAATGAATTTTTGAACCTTTATATGAATTAAAAAATAGACTTGAAAATGTAGCAGTTGTTGGAATTAATTTAGCTAAAGATGACTTTCTGTCTAAAAAGAGCTGTTGGAACAACTTAAAGAATATAGTACTGCTACCAAGGTATTTAAACAAATATATGATATGGGAAATGAGACTGATAAGTACAGATGATGAAGATAAATGTGATTTATTCTTAGATTTACTTGCCTTTGCTTGATGCTGTTCTTTGTACTCAAGCTACAACTTATTCAGGGATAAGCCTCAAGAAATAAAGACTATTACCAAGAATAAAGATTTCTATAAGGAACTCTCATTACAGTGAGTTAAGTCCCTTGTCTCTGCCTTTACTAGAGGAAGGTGGAGGAAGATTAAATATAATAATGGATACCATTGAAAGTAATCCTGAAATAATGAATGATTTTTAGAGTAAAAGCTTGTATGATACTAGCTTGATAAATACTCTGAAATTGCTGGATAGAATGGCAGACGAGCTTAAAAAACAAGGGAAAAGATATAGTCCCTATATTAAAAGACGGTTTTGATCCACAAGGTAAGAGAAATATGGTCTCTAGACTTGAAATTATTGCCTCTATTTGCAAAAAGAAGAAGAAAATGACTTCTATCAATACTGCATAGAAAATGATCAAAAGAAGTGAAAAGAGGATGCAATAGGATATTTAAGTTTTGATCACAAGCAATATTGATTATCTTTAGATTTAACTAAGACAGAGTAAACTTATAAAGCTGGAAGCACTTTTCATATATGAGTGATAATAGAGCTGCTGAAAGAATGGGACAATTCCTTTAAAAAGAAAACTTTGGATAATCTTGAATATTTAAGAGGAACAGATCAACAATGGGCATTAGATTACATAAATGACTTTATAGAAAAATTATAGTAACAGAAACAAAATAAGACATTAAAAACAGCAGAAGAAAGAAAAACTGTTGAATATGATATTCTTAAAGTATCTCCATTTGTTCTAAAAATAGAAATGAGAAAAGTTTATTATTCTGTAAAGAGCTATACCTTTTCAATAAATATGAAATAAAAAGAATTTTAAATTTCTACATAGCAAAAAGACTTAGATAAAGAAGTGATGGACACAATTAAAGAACTATCAAAAAGAATATGAAGGAGAATTTTACAACAAGAATTCTTAATTTTCACTTTATTAAAGATAAGGCTGAGACTGTTTATAAAAATTTCTCTCAATATACAGGGAGTTGGAAGGAGAGAGAAGAAGTAAAGGCAATTATTTAATAGTTTTGTTACAGAAAAATACTCTAAAAAGAAAGAAGAAGCTAAGGCACAAAGAAGACTTTAGAGATATATTTAGAGTAATTTTTACGTATACGTTATGATGAAGAAAACAAGGAATATATTTTAGAATGGCCAGATACTATCGTTGGTTATCCTATACAAATAAAGTTAGATGGTTTCGATAAGAAATGGTATGATGTAATTTTTAATATTGAAGATGATTTCTATGAAAATTGGAATTATTATAGTTCATATCATAGATATTTAAAGAACTTATATAATCCAGATATAGAAGGACATGAAAGAAAAATATGGTAAAATTTTACTATAGTATACTACTTTATCGTACTCCTTATGATGAAGATATAGAATTTTTAAATAAATTAGAATGGAAAGATTATAAGGATTTTCTTAAAGGAAAAATGAGAACAGACTTAACTACATTATCTTATAGAATAATTCGTATATCTTATTTTATAAATAAAATTCTATATCAGAAGAAGATTTAAAAACTCAAATTGAAGAATTACTAGAAAAATATAAAAGCTTCAAAAATCAACAATAGATTTATGTCAAGAATGGCTTGAAAAATTAAATAATGGAGCAAAAAGTAAAGGAGTTATAAGGTTTTTAAGGAGAAGGGTAAGATGAATTTTGAACCTTTATATGAATTAAAATGAGACTTGAAAAATGTAGCAGTTGTTGGAATTAACTTTAGCTAAAGATGACTTCCGCCTAGAGCTGTTGAACATCTTAAAGAATACAGTACTATTGCTAAAGTATTTAAACAAATATATGATATGGGTAATGAACTGATAAGCACAAATGATGAGGATAAATGCGATCTATTTTGTAGACTTAGTTGCTGATTGATGCTGTTCTTTGCACTCAAGCTACAACTTATTCCAGGTAATGAGCCCTCAAGAAATAAACTATTGCTAAAAGTAAAGACTACTATAAAGAAATTCATTATAGTGAATTAAGTCCTCTTGTCTATGCTTTCACTGAAGAGAAATCTATTCATTATACAAGATGCTGTTAACAATAATGCTGATATATTTGATGATTTTCGTCTAAAAAGCTATATGATAAAAAGGTCTTTCTAATAAATATTCAAAGGTTATTAATCTAGCAACATTAAAAACACGAAAGGAAATAGTTCCATTGCAAAAAGATGAATTTTCCCTGATATAGAAAAAGAGAAATGCTTGCTAGATTGGATATTATTTCCCACATTGCTAAAAGAAGATGAAATGATTTTACAAATATTGCATTGAAAATAGGTCTAAAGAAATGAAAAGAAATTGCAATAGAATCTAGCCAAGATAATATTGAGATTATATTTTAGATTCAACTAAAAGACTTTTAAAACACTTTCATATGTGAGTGATGATAGATTAGATAGGTTAAAAAATGGAGTAAAAGTAAAGGTTATAAAAATGAGTAAAAAGAAGAAGTTCAAAGACTGACAGCAGAGCAACTATTCCAGAAGAAATAGATGCTTTAATCAAGGCAGAAAATCCTATACCTACTGGTTGGAAGATGTCTCAAAGTCGGTATTGACATATATTTGTGGTGGAAAAGTTGGTAAAAAGACTATAGTTCCTAAGTATATAGGAAATAAAAGATTAGTTGAAATAGCTATTTCAACTTTAGTTACGACAGAGCTTTACTTTTGATTGGAGAACCAGGAACAGCAAAATCTTGGTTATCTGAACATTTGACTGCTGCAATAAATGGAAATTCAACAAGAGTTATTCAAGGTACAGCAGGAACAACAGAAGAACAAATAAGATATTCTTGGAACTATGCAATGCTTATTGCTGAAGGACCCTACAAAGGAAGCCTTATCCCAAGTCCTATATATAGAGCTATGGAAGATGGAGCTATTGCAAGAGTGGAAGAAATTTCTCGTTGTGCCTCAGAAGTACAAGATGCTTTAATCTCTTTATTGTCAGAAAAAGACTATCTGTACCTGAACTTAATTTAGAAATTCCTGCTAAAAAGGTTTCTCTATAATGCAACTGCTAACACAAGAGATAAGGAGTTAACGAAATGTCAGCTGCCTTAAAAACGTCGTTTTAACATTGTGGTTTTACCAAGTCCTAACTCTCTTGAAGCTGAAATAGATATAGTTAGAACAAGAGTTGAGCAACTTGCTAGCAACCTAGACTTAAATGCAAAATTACCAGAAGATGAAGTTATAGAAAAAGTTTGCACAGTATTTGAGGAACTTAGACAAGGACTTACTTTAGATGGAAAACAAAAATAAAACTACTACTAATGTACTTTCAACAGCAGAAGCTATATCTCTACTTGTCAAATAGTATGGCCTTAGCTGGAAGTTTTGGAGATGGAGAGATATCTGACTATGATTTAGCAGCAGGTCTCACAAGGGGCTATTGTTAAAGAAGATAGTAAAGATGGACAAATCTGGGACAGAATATTTAGAAAATATTATGAGAGGTTCTGAATGGCTAAACCTTTACAAAGAATGTAAAGAACTTAATAAAACTAGCAAATAAAGGTGGGAAAAATATGAAAAAACAAAATGAGAATAAACCTCATATTTATTTGGAGTTAGGCATTTTTCACCAGCAGGAGCATATTATGTGAGAGAATACCTAGATAAAGTGCAACCCAAAAAGTTGTTTTTAATAGAAGCACCTTCAGATTTTACCGATTTAATGGATGAAATCACAGCTAGAAGTTGTTCCTCCTATTGCTATAATGGCCTATGCTTTGGAAGCACCTATACAAACTATTATATATCCTTTTGCAGAATTCCTCACCTGAATATCAAGCTATTCTATGGGCAAAGGAAAAATAAAGGTTGAATGTAGATTTTGTGATTTACCCTCATCAATATTTTTTAGGTATTGAGAATGCAAAAGATAAAGAGCAAGGAAAGTTTAAATAGTTTTATTCATAGAAAGATAGATGAATATTCAGATGAGAGCAGATAGTGAAGTATTTTTGGGAAAGAGTGATGGAGCAAAGCCTCTGACTATAATGCTTATTATAGTGGTGCTAGGGACTATGGAAAAATTTAAGAGAACTAACTCTATCAAATACATTGTCAGATGCAAAAATATTATAAGAGAAGCTCTATATGTCTAAGGTAGTTTCTGATGTATGTAATGAAGGTTATAAGATAGATGAAATAGCTATGGTAGTTGGAGCCTTCCATGTGGAAGGTATAGAAAAGTGGAAATTTTATCTTAACTGAAAAAGAAGTTAAACAACTACCAAAATTAGAAGCAAAAAGACATTAATGCCATATTCTTACTATAAGTTATCAACTTATTCTAACTATGGAGCTGGAAATAAAGCACCAGGATATTATGAACTATATGGAAAGGGCTTAAATAAGGAAGATATATTTTATGCAGTTTATGGATATTTAAGTAGATTAGCTGACTTTCAAAGAACAAGTGAAATATGGTATCATCTGCACAGATTATAGAAGCAGTACAATTAGCAGTTTCTTTGGCAAATATTCATGATAGTAAAATTCTACTCTTAAAGATGTCCAAGATGCAGCTATCACTTGTATGGCACATGGTAGTTATGCAGAGCTTGTTATGGCAATGGCAAATGTAGAAGTTGGAAAAAGATAGGTAAAATTCCACAGGAAGCTATACAAACTTCTATACAATCTGATTTTCTATAATCTATTAAAGAGAATTAAAACTTGAAAAATATCAAACATTGACTGCTACAGAATTGAGATTAGATTTAAGAGAAAAACTTAAGAGTGCAGACTGAAAAAGCTGCATTGATGGACTTAAATCGTTCATATTTTCTTCATAAATTAAGAGTCTTAAAAATTTCTTTTGCAAAGCTAATTGAAAAAAATCAAGCAAATACAACTTGGGCAGAGGATTGGGTTTTACAATGGACTCCTGAAAGCAGAAATAGAAATAGTAGAAACTATTTTAAAAGGAGATACAATAGAATTTGCAACTGCTTTTTGAATTAATGCAAAGAATAGATAATTTCTAGTTCTTTATCTGAAAATGGCAGAAGTAGTAAAAAGGATGCTTTCTATTGTGGTATGCCTAAGAGCACTTTGAAAAGGCATTCCAAGCTTTACAAAACTGTATAAGTGGAGATATCCCTATTGATGAAATTGCTAGAACTATGTCTACTCTCTCTGTGATGTTACGTTATGGTGATATTAGAAAATTAAATATGGAAGTCCCTATCCCTATACTTGAACAACTATTTTTAAGAGCTATGTTTAATCTTACCTACTGAGGGCATTCTGTGATGCTGAGGCAGCAACATTGACACTTGCTGAAGCTATAATAAGCTTACATAATGTAGTTGAAAATCATGATTTTTAGATAGAGAAAGATGGTATGCACTTCTTACTAGAAGTTGCAAAAAGAGACAATTTAAATACTAAAAAATATCAGGACTTGCTATGGCAATATGCTTGAAACTGGAAAAATTTCTAATGATGACACTTGGACTAGAAGTCGAAAGAAGATTATCAAAAAGCTATTCCTGCAGATTTAGGGAGCAAGTTGGTTTGAAGGACTATCAATGAAAAATCACTATACTTTGATTGCAAAGACTAGGGCTTTGGGAAAAACTTCAAAACTATATTTCTGATTTAGATGAAGAAGAATTTAAAAAGAGCCTTATTATTTTTAAGAAGAGCTTTTTGCTAATTTTTACTTCTAATGAAAAAGCATGATATTGCAGAAAAATATTGCAGAAATATGGGGCTTAAATAAGTATGAAGTGAGTGCTGTTGTAAAATAAAGACTTAGAAAAAGATGAAAAAGAAATAGTTTCAAAGCTTGAAGAATTTGATTTTGATGATATTTAAGGAGAATTATGGATATTAAAGAAGATATAAAACGTTGGAGATTAATTCTTGGAAAAGATACAGAAGAAGATTTTTCTTCTATGGATTCAGAAGCAATTTCAAGTTTTAGTGAAGAAGATTGGTTAATGGATAGAGCTTTAGATGCAATTTATAACCCAACAGGAAAATTTATGGGTGGAGAGTCAGGTGCAGGTGCAGGTAGGAAAAGGTCCATCTAATCCACAAATTAGTAAATGGCTTGGAGATATTAGAAATTTATTTGATAAAGAATTAGTTAAAAATTATTCAAACAGATGCTATGGATAGATGTGGTTTAAAGCAATTAATCTTTGAACCTGAAATACTGGAACAAGTTGAACCTGATATAAATCTAGCTTCTACAATTATGTTATTAAAAGAGCAAATTCCACAAAAAAGTAAAGAAAGTGTAAGAGCATTTATTAAAAATTGTGGAAGAAATTAATAAATTATTAGAAAGTGATATAAAAAGAGCTGTTAGAGCTAGCACTGAATAAGAGACAACATTCTCCTATTCCTCTCAGCCTCAGCACTTGACTTTTAAAGACAACTATCCAAAGAGGAATAAAAATTATAATAAAGATTGAAAAAAATTATTCCTGAACACTACTATTTCTTTGAGAGCTAGTACTAATCCTTCAAGTAAATTTACAGTTATTTTAGATATAGACCAGAGTGGTTCTATGGGAGAATCTAGTTATATATTCTTCTAGTAATGGCTTGTATCTTAGCAAGTATAGCTACTAAAGACTCAGTATTGTTGCTTTTCGATACTAGATATTGTGGATTTAACAGAAAAATCAGATGATCCTGTTGATTTACTATATGGTTTTCAATAGGTGGAGGTACTGATATCAATAAAGTCTATCACCTATTGTATGAACTATATTGAAAAATCCTAAAAGACATATATTTTTCTTGATTTCTGACCTTATGGAAGGTGGAAATCGTGGAGGAATGTTAAGACATTTACAAGAAATGAAAGATTCAGGAGTAACTGTTGTCTGTCTTTTGCGATTTCAGGTGATGGACAACCTTACTATGATGTCACAAATGGCAGGAAAAATCTCTTCTATGGGTATACTCTTGCTTTTGCTTGGTAATCCTGAAAAATTACCTCTTTTACTTGAAAGAGTATTAAAAGGACTGGACTTAAATTCTTTCAAGAAGAATTTAAGAAAATAAAATATTTTATTATATTATACCTTGACTTTCAAAATATTTTACTATATAATAGACTTAGATATAGTAGCTTAGAAATAGAGGTGAAGAATATGGAAACTTATAGAAACCATAACAGAGAGGATTTCAACAAAATTCTTTCAGCGAAAAATTACAAAAATTACTTAGAACAGCTACTGTACTAGCTGCTTTAGGTATATTAAACAAAACATTTTTAAATTATAATATAATGGTGTTGAGAGTTTTCAACACCATTTTATTTTATTTAGTTTTTCCTATATTTGCCAAAATACCGTTTACAAATTCATAAGACTTTTATATTCCCATATTCTTTGAGCTAACTCAACGAGTTTCGTTAGCAACAACTTCAATAGGAGTATTTGCCTTCAAAAACTCATAAGTTGCTTATGATTAATAAAGTTCTTTCTTGCAAGTCCTATTCTCCATAAGCCCAATTTTTGAGTGTTAGCTTTGATAGTATCTTTTGATATTATCGTAATTTTTCACTTATTCCTTTAACAGAAGTTTGTAAAAACTTTAATTGACTTTCACTAAAGTTGAAACAAAATCTTCATTGTTGAGATAAGTAAATATCAAAAGCTTTTTCTAATCTCCTCAGAAGTTGATTCGAGTTGCTTCAACTCCAAAAACTATTTTTTAAAAAGTTCTTCTCTACAAGTCTTATTCCAGCTCTTAGTTTCTTCTCCAAAATTTCTTTTCATTTGATTAATCCTCTTTAATCTGTTTATAATCGTTTTTCATCTTTTTGTAAATGAAGAATCTCCTAGTTTATAGCCTATAAAGCAAATGCAAAGATTACAATAGCTTAATATACCATAATTGACTACAGTTAGCCCAACTATGAAGTCTAAAATAGACCCGTAGACTTTTTCTCCAATTATTAATAATCTTTTTCTAGTAAAACTTCTAAAATATTATCTGGCAACATTAACGTTACTCTCATTATCTCCCTCAACATTTACAGCAGGGACTTCATTAGAAGCTGTCATTTGTTTTTCTTTTTCTCTTGCTTCAATTTTGCTTATATTAACTACAACTTTGTTAACATCTACTCCTAGATTTTCCATTAAGTCTGTTTTTATTAAATTTTGAAGATATGAAATCTTATTAGCTATATCCATTTTTAGCTAATAGTTCACATTTTATATTAATTAAAAACTTACACCTTTTAGTCTACTTCAACTGTTTTTATTCCTGTTATATCAGGATCTCTTCTCAATAAATCCATAACATAATTATTGAGTAGCTTTTGATATTTTTAATAATCCATTTTCAGTTTTCTTTTGATAGATCTTTTTCTTTCAAATAAACTAAGAATTTGATAGTATATAAAAAGATATAGAGCAGCTATAACTAAAATAGCTCATCTTATATTCAAAACTTGTTATCTTTTTCAACATAAGGGTTGTCAAATACAAAAGTTGACCTGGTAAAAGATATAGTTTAAAAGCAACTAGAGATATTAAAAATATCCTATCCAGCAAAGAAAAATATTAATCAACATAATATATACCACCTAAAATTAGTCTTCGTATCTCTTCTAGTTGCTTCTTTCTCTGTTACTTCTTCTACTTTAATATTTTGAATGTAAACATTAATCTTCAACAACTAGTCCACTTAATTTAGATACTTTTCTAAAACTGCTTTTTGAACTGCTTCAGCAACTTTCAGGAATTTGATAACCATATTTTATAACTAAGTAAACTTCTATACTACATTCTACTTCTCCAACTTCAACTTTAACTCCATTAGTAGGTCTTTTTACTACATTTTACTAACTTATCAACAACTCCACCAGCTAGTTTGTAAACACCTTCAACATCTCCTGCTGCTTTTGCTGCTATCGTTTTTACCACTTCATCTGCTATTCTTATATTTCCTAATTCTGACATAAAAACACCTCCATAGTTCTTCTTAAGCGTTAATTTTAAATACTTCTTTCAAAATTAAAACTTTATATTTTTATTTTTAACATAAATGAACAGTTTATCAAATAGAGAGAGAACCTCTTTTAGTTCTTATTCAAAAAGTCCTCTAAATCTTAATTAAATACTACTTTGCATACTCCACTGCTCTTGTTTCTCTTTGAATAGTAACTTTTAATTTGTCCTGGATACTGCATAGTATCTTCTATTTTCTTAGCTTACTTCTCTTGACATTAGAGTTGCTTCATCGTCACTAACTTTATCAGGATTAATTACTATTCTTAGTTCTCTTCCTGCTTGAATAGCATAAGATGATTCTACTCCATCAAAAGAGTTAGCAATTTCTTTTCAAGATTTTCTAATCTCTTAATGTAGGCAGTTAAAGTTTCTCTAGCTCCAGGTCTTGATGCAGATACAGCATCAGCAGCTTGAATCCCAAGAATATTTCTAACAGTTTCGAATTCAACTTCATTATGGTGAGCCATTACAGCACTTTACAACTTCTGTTTTTCACCAAATTCTTTACAAATTCTCCACCAACAATAGCATGTGAAGTTTCTATTTCATTTACTAGAACCCTACCTATGTCATGAGTAGACCTCTCTTTGCAAGCTCTACATTAGCTCCTATTTCAGCAGCCATTGTTGAAGCACTAAGCTTCTAGTGAGTGAGTCAATACATTTTGACCATAGCTTTGTTCTATATTTCCAATCTTCCTAAAGTTTTTATAATTTCAGGATGCATAGATGGTATAGAAAGTTCTATTAAAGCTTCCTCACCAGCGGCAATTATTTCTTTTTCCACTTCTTTTTCTGCATTTTGTTTACAATTTCTTCTATCTTACCTGGGTGTATTCTACCATCAGTAATTAATCTATTGTAAGTCTTGCTACTTTCTCTTAACTCCATCAAAACATGATAGTACAACAGCTTTGAGTATCATCTATAATAACGTCAACTCCTGTTAGAGCTTCAATTGTTCTTATATTTCTTCCTCTCTACCAATTATTCTACCCTTCATTTCATCATTAGGTAAGTTGACAACAGATACCGTTGCATCTGCCACATAGTCTGCTGCTGCTTTCTTCCAATAGCAGTTGATAGAACTAGCTGATTTTTCTTTTTCTTCATCAAGTTTAGTTTCAAACTCTCTTATAGTTACAGCCATATCATGAGTAAGTTCTTCTTATTTTACGTAGTAAGATTTCTCTTGCTTCTGCTTTTACTCAAGTTCACTCACTCTTGAAAGTTCTTTCTCTCTTGTTTAACTTTTAATTCATCATTTCTTTTCTTTTCGCTTCAAGTTCATACATTAATTTTCTAATTCTAAACTTTTGTTTCAGCTTTTCAATTTTTCCATCTAAAATTTCTTCTTTTTACTATTCTAGCTTCTTTTTGAGCTATTTCATTTTTAAATTTCTGGCTTCCTTTTCAACCTCTTTCTTTTATTTGGTAAGCTTTTTCTTTAGCCTTTAATTCAATTTCTTTTAGCTTTAGAACCAGCATCTTTTTCTGCTTCTTCTACAATTTCTTTTGCTTTTTAATTTAGCTTTTTCTACTTCATCTTCTAAATCATTTAGCTTTTTCAATTTGTCTGTCTATAACAGATTTTTAAAAATACTGCAAAGACTAAAGCTATACTAATATAAAGGTTTGCCCTAAAACATCATATAAATTCATACACTACCCTTCAGATTACTTTTATTTGAAACTTTTTAATGCTTCTTCCTCATTTTTGTATATTTCAAATATTTCGTCTAGACCAATTGTTTCGAATATGGTTTGATACATGTTTATTAAGATTTACTATCTTAATATCTCCTCCATTTCTCTAACTGTTTGTAACTTTCCTCTCAAAATTCCCCATAGCTAGACTCGTTGATATGGATAAGTCCTTTTAAAATCAACAACATACTTTATTGATATCTTTTTCAATAAGTTTACTAAAAAGTCTCTTTTTAATTTAGGGGCAACAAAAGCATCTAATTCTCCGTTAATCTCTATAATTTGCATATCATCTTTCATTCTTTCTAAAATTTCAAAGTTATTTCTCCATACTGCCTCCTTAATCTTTTTCTCTACCTGTAATAATAGTACCTTTTACTTTTCTTTTCAATTTCAAAAACATCCACTAACTTTCTAGCAATTGATAAACCAAACCACCGTCTTCTTTTTACTGTCTAAACTTTCATCAAACACTCTACCAAAGTCTTCATCAATTAAGAAAATAGTGTTATTATAATAATTCTAGCACTACTTCATCTCACCTTGACTATCGCTATAAGCATGCTCTACTGCATTAGTAGTTAGTTCGTCTACAACTGATAGTAGTTGTATCTCATCTAACTTACTTATATTATGTTCTCCTTGAGATAAACTCTGATCATAGCTCTAACTGTGGACAAAGCCTTCTAGATGGAATAAATATTTTAATTTTATTTATTTCTTCATCAAAATTGTTCATAGGCTCACTCCTTTTTCTTTTTAAGTCAAATATTAACCATTTCTTATTTTGTTTGTCATAGATAAAGATCAAATCAAAATACAAAGTATCTTCGTTCATATTCAGAGCTAATATCGAACTAGGATACCAGTTGTATAAGATGGCTGAGACACAAATATATCTCATTTTGTAAAGTCGATATTCTGTAATTTTTCTAAAATATATCTGTTTCTATAACTATCTTTTGTGTTCTCTTTAATGTAAGCAAAGATTATTTTTCACTTAAATTACCTTTATCTTGTCTTTAAATAAAATCAATGCTTGTTTTTCATTTTGAGAAAAACCTTTTGTACATAGTTATTATTTAGAGCATGATATTAATAAAAACCATTGCAATTAATAATATAATTTTTCATAATAGACACCTCTACCTTTTTATCATATCACATAAAAATACTAAATCAAGACTTGATATTAAACAATGTGTGTCCTCTTTTAACAACTTCCTCTTCTGAAACCTCTGAAAGATTAAACCATATATTCTTTATCACCTTAAACCATGTAATTGTCTCTTAGCATAATGTCTTGAATTTAATTTTATTTTATAGCTTTGCTTCTTCAAGACTACTAAGTCCATTAAAATAATCTATAAGTTCATTATAGCCAATTATATTTAAACTATATAATTTTCTCTCCATATATTTTATAAAAGATTTTCTACCTCTTTAACTAAGCCTTCTTCAAACATTATGTCAACTCTTTTTATTAATTCTACTCATAAAGTTCTTTCTATTTCTTTCCAAGGCTATCTTTAAAAATTTAAAAATTATTGTTCTTAATATTCTTTTGAAAGCTCTGAAAATTTTTATTAGTCAACATAAAAACCTTCGACAACTCTTTCAAGTCTAACTCTATTGTTGAGTGAATTTCTTTTGTTGCTTCCTCATCATATTTTTAAAGCTAATTCACAAAGTTTGATTATCTAAACTTGCTAAGTATTCTCTGTTTTTATCTGTTTCTGGTAAAAACAGATAGTCCATTAGTCACTGAATTTATATATAGTCCTGTTCCTCCAACCAACATGAAATTCTTTTCAGGATTTTGATTTAATATCTTGTTTACATCTTTTCAAAAATTCCCAACACTGTATTTTTGCTATTGGCTCAACTCATATCTATTAAATGATGTTCTACTCCTTGCTCACTTATCTTAGCAGTTCCAATATTTAAACCTTTATAGACTTTGAGCAGAGTCGGAAGAAATTATCTCAGCATTCAATAATTTTACAAATCTATTGAGATTTTAGTCTTCCACTCCAGTAGGTCCCTACTATGACTATAGCCTTATTCAAAATACTCAAACTCTACATCTGCTATTTTTATAGCATCTCCATCTTGTACACCAAATTCTTGTAGAGCTTCCTCCATCTCCTAAATTTCTCATCATATGTAAGAAAGTAATAAGTGATTCATCGTCCATACCTATTACATATTTTGCTAAAACATCATCTACTATTCTTCCACCAACAACTATTGCATCTTCTTCATCTCTTGTGATTTCAAAGTCTTCTTTTTTCTATCTTCAATTCTTTTTAATAATTTTTGTGATATCTACATCTTCTTCTAAAGGTTCTCTTTCAATTTTAGATAACATATCATATGTTTTTATATAAAATTTCTTTAGACTCTTCATTTAAAAGCACTGATACATGATAGACTTTCATCCTTTTTTCTGCTAAATAGCTTTAAATTTTTCAAATTTTTCCATATCCCAAATTAAATCCATTTTATTAGCAATAACTATTTGCTTTTATTTGCTAATTTTTCACTGAATTTTTCTATTTCTCATTGATTTTTCAAAATCTTCAATACAATCTCTACCTTCTATCTACAGCAGCATCAACTATATGATAGATCATTTTACATCTTTCAATATGTCTTAAGAATTTATCTCCTAGTCCTACACCTTCATGAGCACCTCATCAAGCTCCTGGTATATCTGCTATAACAAAAGATTTTCCTTCTTCTAGTCTAACAACTCCAAGTTTTGGTCTCAAGAGTTGTAAATGGTAGCCTCTACCTTAGAATTTGCAGCTGAAACCTTATTTATAAAAGCTTGATTTTCCAACTGATGGATATCCAACAAGAGCCACATCAGCAGTAAAAGTTTTAATTCTAATCTTAACCTTTATTTCTCGCTCCTTCCTCCACCTTTTTTCTGCTATCTTTGGAGCTTTTTCTTACAGAGTTTTTGAGTGCACATTTCCATATCCACCTTTTTCCACCTTTTTAGTAAAACTCTTGCTCACCATTTACATTCATATCGAGAATTAATTTTCCTGTTGTGAAGTCTCTAACTTGTGTACCAACTGAACTTTAATAATTAAACTTCACTCTCCATACATTTGTTTCTTTTTGTCCATCTTTCCATTTTGAGCTTTTAAATAATAAATTTAAAGTCAATAAGAGTGTTGATATTAGAATCAGCTACGAAGACTACATCTCCACCTTTTCCTCCATTCCACCATCTGGACCTCCAAATTGAATACAAATTTTTTCTTCTAAAAGCTGCTGAACTGTCTCCACCATTCTCAGCTCTTTTAACTGTTATAATGACTTCATCTATAAACATTATTTACCTCACTTTTTTAATTTATATTAAAAAGAATATTTCTAAACAATTATTGCGACATCCATTAATATTGAAAGAACCTTTATGGAGCTCTTTTGAAATATTAATGACTGGCAAGTAGCTAATTAAAATTTAAGTTAATTATAAATTTTTATTCTTTTTCATTATACCAAATTTTTATACATCTGCTATTTTATTTTTCAACAAACTTCAATTCTGATGACAATAAATTATCATTTTCATAATCAAGAATTAAATGAGAGCATCTTTTCAATAATTCTATTCTGTCCCCCTCCCAAAGATTTAACTATATATCTCTAGATTTATCTATCCATTTTAAAATCCTCCTCTGAACATTCTTGAGTTTCTCCAGAGAAATTTTTAGAAGTATATAAATACATATCTAGTGGCTCATCACCATTATAATTAAAAATTACTATGCCTCTATGAACATAATCTATTAAATCTAGTCCTGTTTCTTCTTTTACTTCTCTATTAGGCATTGCTCAGGAGTTTCACCTTTCTCTAACTTTTCTCCCACTCCTAACCATTTATTTTTATTTATATCATTTTTCTGTTCTATGTAACATAAGATATTTATTTTCTTTTTCCAAATAACATAGGTTGTTATACATATTTCCTCCCTCTACAAAAACACTTCAAATTCTTCCTGCCAATTATTAGGAAATATGCTCAAAAGTAAAATTCAAAAGTCTCAAATTTTCTTCAACAAATTTTATATTTCATTAAAGCTATTATTTTCATTTGAGCCTCATTTAAACTATTGCAATATTCTAATCTATCTTCATTTTTATTATACAAATAGGAGTATCCTGCTTTTCATAAGTTCAAAATTCATTATCAATCTACCTGCTCTTCCATTTCCATCAGAAAAAGGATGTATTTTTTCAAAATTAGCATGAAATTTAGCTATTCTTTTTCAATAGTATTTTCTGTTGAAGAAAAATAATCTTTTAAAATTTTTCAAATCTCTTCCACAAAAATAGGATCAGATGTTTCAAAAGTTGAACCTGCTATCTTGTTTTTAAATAAATTGCCCAGCAATCTTAGGATCAACTGGTCCCAAAATAAGACTATGAAATTTTTAATAAGTCTAAGAGACAAAACTTATTTTCTTTTAATTATATTATTCAAAAAGTTAATAGTCATATTCTTGTCCTTTACTTCAAGATGATCTTTAAAGGTTTTCCTTTTACAGTTACTCCATATTCTAATATGACTTGTTTCCTGTCTTGTAAGTGAATTCCCTTTCAATAGCATTACTATTATATATGAAATCATAAAGTATTTTCTATTCTAGAAAGTATAGATTTTTGAATAGGTCTTTTTGAATTTAAAACTTTTTATAAAGTTCTATCATTTTCTCCTCTTTTAAAGATTTTCTACATTATATTATATTACATATAAAAAGTCATGTATATGAATATTCATTAATCTTTATTATAAGTGCTTAGAACACTGTGGCTCTAGCACTCGTTAGGTGTTAGCCGTGAGACATGTACTCGTAGGGTATGAATAACACCAACATTGAAATGTTGCTCTAAAAATTATGTAATTTTACTAATTTTAGAGTATAATATGCTTAAGAACTTTGGAAAACTGAATATATAAGGTTGAGGTTAGAAAATGCAGCACTCGCAAAATATTCACTGCCAAAATTAAATGGTTTTGAACCGGAGCCAACAGGACGTAAATGTCTCTCAACGGAGAGCTTGTCCATTTGAAAGTCTTAAGGAAATTAGCTAGTATTTGAATACTAGATATTCAAAAGAAACTAAATAGTACTTAAGAACCTTGCAGACTTATGCACTCGTAGGGTAAGTTAGTCGAGAGGTTCAGTATGCTATAATTAGTTACTTTCTACACTAAAAGGAGATATATCTGAAACAAAGTCAAAAATTAATATATAAAATTAAAGTTTTCATTTAAAGTAAAAATACAGTGAGTTACGATGAATTTTAGATAAAATCAAATAGAGTGAGCCGAGTAATTGTCGGCGTGTTTGAAGCCAACTTGTTGGCAAGTTTTGCCGAAATTACAGCTAACTCTTGATTTTTATCGTTAAGAAATTTACTCAGTAACGAACTATTTTTACTTTTTATTATTTTGCAACAGTCCTTAGAGAGTGAGTAGAGTGTGGTAGCTTGAAAACTCTCTTTTTAAAAATTTTATGGTAAAATAAAAGAAAACTTTTAGGAAGTGAAAAAGTGGAAAATATTTTACTAGAAGCATTGAAAAACAAGTAGTATAGATTTTAATATAGATTCAGATGAGAAATATCAATATGAGTTAATAGCCAATGGAGAAGAAAAGATTGTTACAAGACTTAGAAAAATACTTTGAGGATTGTGACGAATTTGTAATCTTGTTGCTTTCATAACTATGGGAGGGTATTTTCTTTTTGGAAGAATTAAAAATCTTGAAAATAAAGGAATTAAAGGAAAAATTTTAACGGAGATTATTTGACTTTCACAGAGCCAAAAAGCCTTAAAGAAACTTCTATCATACAAAAATATAGATTTAAAAGTTGCAACTAATAGAAAACATCATACTAAGGCATATTTCTTTAGAAAAGGAAATGTTTTGGACTTTTAATTGTAGGAAGTAGTAACCTAACTCAAGGAGCATTGACTGTTAATTTTGAATGGAATATAAAGGTAAATTCTCTTGAAAATGGAAAGATAGTTAAATCAGTTTTAGAAACTTTTCAATAAAGAATTTGATAATTTAAAAGACTCTCACAGAAGAAGATATAGAAAATTATCAGAAAAGATATGAGCAACTTAAAAACTTAATTGAAGCTAATAATCAAAAATATAGATTTGAATGAAATTAGCTTCAATTCTATGCAAGCACAGCCTTAAAAATTTAGAAGAAACAAGAAAAGAAAACGATAGAGCCTTGCTTATCAGTGCAACAGGAACAGGTAAAACTTATCTTTCAGCCTTTGATGTGAAACAAGCTAAGGCAAAGAAAGATACTTTTTGTAGCACATAGAAAAGTTATTCTTGAAAGATCTAAAATCAGTTATCAAAGAATTTTTGAAGGATAAAAAGTTAGAAATTTTTGACTCTAATTTTCAAATAAATGATAAAGATGAAGTAGTTTTTTGCTATGGTACAGACTTTTAAATAAGGAGAAAAATTTGAATATTTTTCCAAAAGACTACTTTTGACTACATCATTATAGATGAAGTTCATCACGGTGAGCTAAGACTTATCAAAGTATTTTTGAGTACTTTTAAACCCTAAGTTTCTATTGGGTATAACAGCAACTCCTGAAAGAACAGATGACTTTTAATATTTATCAACTATTTAATTACAATGTCGCTTTATGAAATCTGTTTGCAAGATGCTATGAAAGAAGAACTGCTATGTCCTTTTCCATTATTTTTGGGATTTCAGATATTGTAATTGATGGTAGAAAGCATAGATGAAAAACATCTATAAAAAATCTTACTTCTGATGAAAGAGTGAGACATATTTTTAGAAAAAGCAAGTATTATTCATATAGTGGAGAGAAATTACATTGCCTAGTCTTTTTGTTTCAAAGGTTGAAGAAGCTAAAAATATTAGTTGAGAAAATTTTTAGAACAAGGTGTAAAAGCTCTTGCTTTTAAGTTCTGAGAAATTCTGATAATGAAAGAAGATGCTATAAGGAAGCTAGAAGAAGGAGAAATAGAATATATTATATCTGTGGATATATTCAATGAGGGAGTGGATATACCTTGTGTTAATCAAGTGATACTTTTTAAGACCTACCACTTCTGCAATAGTATATATTCAACAACTGGGTAGAGGTTTAAGAAAACATAAAAAAATAAAGCTTATACTGTAGTTTTAGATTTTCATTGGTAACTATGAGAAAAACTTTTTAATTCCAATAGCAATATCTCAAAATAATAGCTATGATAAAAGACTTTTATGAAAAGATTTCCTTATGAATGCAACTGACTTTTTAGCTGGGAGAAAGCTCTATAAGTTTTGATGAAATTTCAAAGGAAAGAATTTTTGAAAATATCAACAAAAGGTCAATTTTTTCTAATAGAAAACTTATAGAAGAAGACTTTTAAATTACTTGAAAATCAATTGGTAGAGTTCCCTTATCTATATGATTTCTATATAAAAGAATATGTTGTCACCTACTGTGATTTTAAAGTACAAAAAGATTATGATGAAGTTTTAAAAATATAGCACCTAAATATAGGGCAGGTTCATTAAATAGCATTGAAAAGAAATTTTTAATATTCTTATCAACCTTTCTTTACTCCTGCAAAAAGAGTACATGAGATGTTGATATTAAAAGAAATATTTGTTAAAGAAAAATTAAATCTAGAAGAAGTTGAGAAAATATTGAAAAGATAAATATTCTTTAATTAATCAAGAGAATAATATAAGAAATGCTTTTTGGAACATCTATCTAAGGAAATATTTATTACTCTATCTACAACAAAAAGTCTTTTTGAGCCTGTACTATATAGAAAAGATGATTACTATTTCTTAGATGAGAATTCTTAAAAAACTCTATAGTAGCAATCCTTATTTTCAAAAATTCTAATAGATGATTTAATAAAATATAATCTAGCTTTTTGCTGAAAAATAACTACAATAATTTTTGTAAAAGAGTATAAAACTTTTTGGAGAGTATACTAAAGCAAGAAGCATTTTGGTATCTTAAACTTAAATTTCAATAATGGTTTCAAGTTAGTGGTTACACTCCTTTTGAAAATGAAAGAAAAACTTTTTAATCTTTCATCACTATGGATAATTTATCTGAAAAGAGCTGATTACTCAAATGAGTTCTATGACAGTCAAACTTCAGTTGGTTTTCAAAAATCTAGTCGTTACTTTAAAAAGATAATAAACTAACTATTGAAGGTAAAGATTGCAGAAAATTTCTATGAGATAAATGTTTTTGTAAAGAAAATAATGGAGAAAATTTCTACTATTTAGGAGATGTTGAAAAGGTTCTATCTGCTAAAAGAAATAAAGGATAGTCAAGGGAAATCTATGGTTAAATATATTTTTAAGTTGAAAAAGATGTCAAAAAGAATTGTTAGACTACTTTAATATGTAAAAATATTTGACAGAATAATAAAATAAATTCTATAATGTAAAAAAAGTAAATTTTTAAAACAATAAATTTAAAAAGGAGATGTTTAAGATGAAAAGAGTTATTAACACAACAAATGCACCAGCTGCACTAGGACCTTATTCTCAAGCTATTGAAGCAAACGGAGTTTTATATGTATCAGGACAAATTCCTTTTGTTCCAGCTACAATGACATTAGTTTCTGAAGATGTTGAAGAACAAACAAAAACAATCTTTAGAAAATATAGAGCTATCTTAAAAGAAGCTGGATATGATTTTAAAGATGTTGTTAGTGCAACAGTTTATATCAAAGATATGAATGATTTCACTAAAATAAATGGAGTTTATGACAAATATTTAGGTGAAGTTAAAACCTGCAAGAGCTTGTGTTGAAGTTGCTAGATTACCTAAAAGATGTTAAAAGTTGAAATTGGAGTTATAGCTGTTAAATAGAATTATTAAATAATATCTAAAGAGTGAGTAAGACCATGGTCTGAAAACTCTTTTTTATTGGAATTTTGTTCTAAATAAGATATAATAGTCAATAAGAAAGTAAATTTTTAAGTTGAGGCATATGTATTCAAATTTTAATTTTTACAAAAATGATTGGCAAGGCTTTAGCTAAAATCGGAAATGGCTGAGTATATTTTATATAAAGATCCAAATACTGCTATTATGAAGCTAAGACAATTTGGAGAAGAATTTATAAATACTCATGATAAAATTGAAAAATTTTTAGTTGTGATAAAAATACATTAGCTGTAGATAAAAATTTTAATTTTAAAAAGAGCAGGTTTAATACCAGATGATATTGATAATATCTTACATTCTCTTCGTAAAAAGGAAATAAAGCTGCTCATGGAGCTTTATGGTGACGAAAAACAGCTGAAACTTTATTATCATTGGCAGTAAAACTTGGAGCTTGGTTTCAAGAAATATACGGAACAGACATATCATTCCATCCAGAAACTATAGAATACAAGAAACCTGAAAATATTGATTATGAAAAAGAATATCAAAAACCAGTTGAAAGAACTGATGAAATACAAAAGAATTAGAAGATATTAAAACTAATCCTCATTTAACAACTAGAGAAGATAGAAAGAAAAGCTATCTCTAAGAAGAGAGAAATAGAGTTTACTGAAGAAGAAACTAGACTTATTATAGATAAACAACTAGCAGAAGCTGGTTGGGAAGTTGACACAAAAAGTTTTAAATTACAAAACAAATAAAACTTTACCTGAAAAAGAGAAAATCTCGCTATTGCTGAGTGGCCTTGTATAAAAGAAAATGGAAGAAAAGGCTTTGCAGATTATGCTCTGTTTTTAGGAGAAAAACTTTATGGAATTTTTAGAGGCGAAAAGATTAAACACTGATATTCCAGCAGCTTTTAAATGCAGATCAGTCGTATATATTCAAAAGGTGTTGAAATATTTGAAAATGCTCAACTTTAGTGAAGGAGCACCCTTTGGAGAATATAAAAGCTCCTTTCCTATTTTTCAAGTAATGGTAGAGGATATAATAAAGATTTACCTGAAAAATCTGGAATTTGGTTTTTAGATGCTAGAAAAGAAAAGTAATTTACCTAAAGTTTTAAAAGGTTTTTACTCACCTAAAGATTTAAAAAGAATTATTAGAAAAAGACGATGAGCTTGCATAATCAAAAACTAAAAGAAGAAAGTTTTGAATATTTGGAATCAAAATTTGGTTTAGGACTTAGATATTATCAAAAAGATGCTATTAAATCAGTTGAAGAAAGCCTTATTTCTGGAAAGAGAAAAGTTCTACTTACTATGGCAACAGGAACAGGTAAAACAAGAACTGCCTTTAGGTTTAATCTATAGGCTTTTTGAAAAACAAATAAATTTAAAAAGAATTCTATTTGTTGTAGATAGAACTCTTTTAGGAGAGCAAGCAAAAGGAAACTTTTGATGATGTTAAGCTAGAACAATTACTAGTCTGGTGGAATATATGGTGTTAAAGGTTTAAATGATAAGTCTACTGATAAAGACGAAAAGAGTCCATATAGCTACAGTACAAAGTTTAATAAAAAGAATCCTATATCCAAACGACGAAGCTACAGATAAACTAACAGTTGGAGAATATGATTGTATTATTGTAGATGAAGCTCACAGAGGATATATTTTAGATAGAAATATGAAAGAAGAAGAGAGAGACTTCTTCGATGAAAAAGATTTTGAAAGTAAATATAAGACAGTGATAGACTATTTTGACGCTGTAAAAATTGCTTTAACTGCTACTCCAGCACTTCATACTCAAGAAATATTTGGAGAACCTGTATATAGTTATTCTTGTTCTCAAGCTGTTATAGATGGATACTTAGTTGATATTGAGCCACCTTATGAGATAATAACAAAGTTATCAGAAGAAGGAATACACTATCAAAAGGGAGCTACGGTAAAAGTCTATGATGTTGAAGCTCAAAAAGTAAAGGAAAGAGAAGTTTTAGCAGATGAGCTAGATTTTGACATTGAAAAATTTAATAAATCTGTGATAACAGAAAGTTTTAATAGAGAAGTTTGTTCTGCATTAGTCGACTACATCAATCCCAGAAGGTCCTGAAAAACATTGATATTCACTGCTTCTGATGAACATGCAGATATGGTTGTTCGTATCTTAAGAGAAGAATATCAAAAGCAAGCTATGTTTGATATGAATATGGAAATGATAGCTAAAATGACAGGTTATGTTAAGGACGTAGACCATTTAGTTAAAAAGTTTAAAATGAAGCTTATCCTACTATAGGAGTAACTGTTGATTTATTAACAACAGGAGTAGATGTACCTAGAATAACTAATCTTGTATTTTTTTAAGAAAGGTTAAAAAGCCGTATACTTTATCATCAAATGCTTGGTAGAGCTACTAGAAAATGTGATGAAATAGATAAAACAAGCTTACAAGGTATTTGATGCTGCTAGAAACTATATAGATATGAAAAGATTTTTTCTGATATGAATCCTGTAGTAAATAATCCACAAATAGATATGGAAAAATTATTAGATAGCTATAGCAAAGATGTTCCTGATGAAAAGTAAAAATATTTTTATTGAACAAGTTATTGCTAGATTACAAAGAAAAAGAAAAGAATAAAAGACTTGGGTGAAAAATAAGTTTGAGATAAATTCTAAAAATATACAGAAAAATGAAGACATAAAAATATTGATGACTATATTGAATATATTAAAAATATAAATCCTGATGATATAGAAAAGAAGAAGATTTTCTAATATTCTTAGATAGTATTCAAAAATCCTAAAAAGATAGAATCATATCTGAGCATGAAGATGAGATTAGAACTGTTAGACAAATCTATGGTAAAAATGAAAAACCAGAAGACTATCTAGAAAATTTTTGAAAAGTACATAAGAGAAAATCAGGATAAAGTAGAAGCTTTAAAATTGCTAAAAGAAAAATCCAAAAACTATTTAAAAGAAAAGACTTAAAAAGAATTAAGATATATTTTTAGATGAAAATGGATATAAGGAAACTGAGTTAAATTCTGCCTATGGAAAAAGTTGAAAATATAAATATCACAGCTGATATACTAAGTTATATAAAGAAAGTATTGAAAGGCTCAACTATTTTGATATAAGAAGAAAAATTCAAGATATTGAAAAAGAATAAAAAGATTGAAGAATTTGAATCCTATTCAATTAAAAATTATAGAAAAATCATTTCTCAATTAAGAGAAAATAGTTATTTGACAGAGGAAGATTTTTTCAAGTGGAATATTCAAAGATAATTTTGGTGGTTACAATAAGATTAATCAAAAAGCTTGAAGATAAATTAGCTGATATTGTATCTATTATCAATGAAGAAATCATTCTAAATTAAGAGAAGTAGAAAATGACAAATAATGAAATAGTTCAAAAATTATGGGAATCTATGTAATGTATTAAGAGATGATGGAATTACTCTATCATGAATATGTGACAGAATTAACATATATCTATTTTTAAAAATGCTAGCAGAACAAGATAATGAAGCGAAGTTGGAGATTCCAGAAGAATATCGTTGAGATACTCTTAGTTAAATTAGATGGTTTAGAATTAAAACTACCTATCAAAAAGGCTTTTAATAGATTTAGCTCAAAAAGAAAATAATTCAGCTATTATCTATAGAAATGCTAAAAACTAATATTGAAGAACCTAGCTAACTTAAAAGATTTTTCTCTGAAATAGATAAAATGGATTGGTATTCAGTGGATAAAGAAGACTTTTGGAGACCTTTATGAAGGTTTTACTTGATGCTTCTGAAAAAGAAATCTGGAGCTGGGCAATATTTCACTCAAGAGTATTAATAGATACTATTGTTAAGGTTACTAAACCTCAACTAAAAGAAAGAATTTGTGACCCTGCCTCTGGAACATTGGGTTTTATCATATCTGCAATAGATATATAAAAAGAAAATGATGACTATTATGGAATATCAGAAAGAAGACTATGCTTTTCAAAAAGAAAGAAGCTTTTTCTGCTTGTGAATTAGTTCCATGATACTCATAGACTTGGTATAATGAATGCCTTACTTCATGGAGTGGAAGGTAATTTCTTACAAGGTGATACCCTTTCTGCAACTAGGAACACAGTTAAAGAACTTTGATTTAATCCTTTCTAATCTCCCCTTTTTGGTACAGGTGGAGAAAAAGCAACAAGAGATGACTTAGTTTTTCTCTTCGTCTAATAAGCAATTAAACTTCTTAGAGATTATCTATCGTTCTTTAAATTTAATAGGAAGAGCAAGAGCTGGAATAGTAGCTTCCAGATAATGTATTATTTGAAGGTGGAATTGGAAAAAGATATAAGACAAGATTTACTAAATAAATGTAATGTTCATACTATATTGAGATTACCAACAGGAATATTCTATGCTCAAGGAGTAAAAACTAATGTATTATTCTTTGATAGAGCTAAAGACTGATATAGAAATACAAAGGATATCTGGTTCTATGATTTAAGAACTAATATGCCTAACTTTTGGTAAAACAACTCCACTTACTGAAAAATATTTTGAAGAATTTATTTCAACTTTGATAATGATGAAGAAAAAGAAAAACTAGAAAGATGGACAAAAATCAAGTATAGATGAAGTTATCAAGAAAGATTATCTTAGATTTAGGGCTAATCAAAGATGAAAAGTCTATTAGATATAGAAGCTTTACCTAATCCAATTCTAAACACTAATGAAACTATTGAAAAAGTAGAAGAAGCCATTGACTTATTAAAATTAGTTGTGAATGAGCTGAAAAACTGTGGATTAAGTGAGGAAGATTAAAGAAATGCTAAGAATAAAGAATGTTGAAATTAGTTTTGAAGAAAAATTAAGACAAGCCCTTGTCCCAGTTGATGAACAACCATATGCAATTCCTGAGTAATTGGGTATGGACTAGATTGAGTGAAGTGAATGAAATTATAACAGGAAATACTCCTCATGAAAATACTTTTTGGAAAATAAAGACATCTTTTTGTAAAACCAGATGATTTATCATAGAGACATTTATCCTTTTCAAAAGAATGTGATAGATAAAGAGCTGAAAATAAGTAAGAATGATACCTAAAAATACAACCTTAATTTGCTGTATTGGTAGTATTGGCAGTAGTTTATTCAGAAGTTGAAAGTTGTAGCAATCAGGAAATACAATTCTTTTTAGTTCCAATAGAAAATTGTGTTTTATCCTTTATACAATTATTATTTAGTAAACTCTCATTTTTCTTTCAAAGTCAAATGCTAGAGAATTCATCAGCGACGACAATATCAATTTTAAATAAAAGTTCAACAGAAAAATTACTTTTCCTTTTGCCACCATTAAAATGAGCAAAAAGAATAGTTGAAAAATTAGATTTCTTATTTGAAAAAACTAAAGGGCAAAAAGAAATAATTGAAAGAAGTAAAATTGATATTGAAAATAGAAAAATTTCTATTTTAGATAGAGCTTTTAAAGGAACATTGACATCTAAATGGAGAAATGAGAATAAGACATCAGATGTTAAAGAACTTTTAAAATCTATAAATGAAGAAAAATTAAAAAGTGGGAAGAAGATTGCCTACAAGCTGAGAAAAGATGGTAATAAAAACCTAAGAAACCTACTATAACAAAGTTAAAAGATATGATAGTTCCAGTTGATGAACAACCATATAAACTGCCTGATAGTTGGGTGTGGGTGAGATTAGAAAATCTATGCAGTTAAAGGTGGAAAAAGAATTCCTAAAGGGAAGAATTTTCTAACGAAAAACAAAAATGTATACTTAGAGTGAGTGATTTTAATAATTACAGCATTAACCAAGATAAATTAAAGTATATTTCTGATGATTTAGCAGAAAAATTAAAGAATATACAAATCTACTGAAGATCTATATCTTTCTATAGCAGGAACTATTGGAAAGATTGGGATTATTCATATGAGATTAGATAAAAAGTTTTTTACAGAAAAACGCTGTTAAACTAACTAATCTTTCAAATGCTATAAATAATAAATTTCTACTAAATTGCTTTAAAAACTAATTTTTATTCAAAAATTTAATTAGTGACTCTATTACATCGAGTGGACAACCGAAAATTGGCAATATTTAGAATTGAAAAATCATTCCTCTACCCCACTAGAAGAACAACAAGAAATTGTTAGAATATTGAGATGAGGTTTTAGAAATGAAAATAAGTAAAAGAATTATTAGAGCTTGAAGAAAGAATAGATATATTAGAAAAATCTATCTTACACTAAAAGCTTTCAAAGGTGAACTTGGAACTCAAAAATAGTAGTGATGAGTCTGCACCCTAATTTATTGAAAAGTATTTTTATAATTCTAAAAGAAAAACACACCATTAGTATTGCCGTTAACGGTGTTTTGTAATCCCTGATTTTCTTTTGCCATTTATGATATAACTTCTATCTAAGTCAATTATAACTTTAAGCTAAAAGTCAATGATTATGTTATAATATTCACTGTAATCCCAGTAGACATCTCTGCCTTTTTAAAAAATGGAGGTGAAAGAATGCCGAAAAAGATTTTGACATTTTATTTTGATAGTTGTATTTTCCTGATAGTACTTCTATCTAAAAAGTGTTTATATTGTTTTTAATTTCAATTTCTAATTCTGAAATTAAAGAAGTATAATAGTATTTTACTTTTTATGTGGGTTGTAATTGCCAAATTTACAACCCTGCTTTTTATTATGAGCTGGAAATTGAAGTAAATAATAAAAAGAAAACACTCATTTCTATAATAAGTGGTGTATTTTATTGACAATTATATTCTAATATAGTGACTATAAAAATAAGAAAACAAATAGGTGCTTATTGGCTTAATAAAGGAAGTTGGTGAGAATCCCACACAGCAAATGCTATCTGTATGGTGGACGAAATTACAATAACCACTGGGAAACTGGGAAGGTGTAAAAGTAGGTTGAAACTAAGTCAGAGACTTACCATTAATATTTTTTGATTAAAAATATGGTCGCACACTGCGTGACTCTAGCACTCGTAGGTGTCAGTCATGAGTTAGACCAGTGGTATAGTCAGCATATATAGAAATATGTATGTAGAGGTAGCAACTTTAAAAAGCTATCCAATACTACTCGAGATTGCTGAAACCCTAAAACTAGTATAACTACAACATGAGTACCTAAATAAAAATATGGTACAGGTGTGAAAGTGTGAAAAGCAGAAAAATATACTAGATGACATAAGTCAACTCCTAAGTGTTGAAGATAATGGGCAATCAGCAGCCAAGACTGAAAGGTAAAGTTCAACGACTATTCCTCCTGAGGGAAGTACACTAAAAGCTATGTGGAAGTGGGTGAGACCCAAACAGATAGAGCTGTGGGACAAGATATAGTCTGTGCTTAATGAAATATTAAGAAGTTCAAGGTTAATCTCCTTAATTTATTAAGGAGTGTATATCTCAAGAGAACTGCATATGGTAAAGGTAGCGTATGTGAACGACAACCTCTCAAAAACGACTGAGTCAGTTTTAGGTTCATATATTTAGAAAATTTTACTTTTTCATTTACTTATAGTATAAAAAGTAGTATACTATATATAGGTAAATGGAGGTGATCTACATGGAAAAAGCATATAAGTTTAGATTTTATCCAACTAAAACTCAAATAACAATATTAAATTGTACTTTTGGTTGTGTAAGATATGTCTATAATCATTTTTAGATTTAAAACAAGAGCTATATAACAAAGAGAAAAATCTATTTCATATAGTGAGGTGTAGTAAAAGAATTACAGTTTTAAAACAAGAAAGAATGGTTAAAAGATGTAGATAAATTTTCTTTCACAAAAATTCTTAAAAAGATTTAGATAAAGTTTATAAGAACTTCTTTAGTGGAAAAAGGTTATCCAAAGTTTAAATCTAAGAAAGATAATAGAAAAATCATACAGAACTAATTATACAAACAATAATATAGAGTTTTTAGATAAATGGATAAAAGTACCTAAGTTAGGAAGACTAAAAATAAGAGATAAAATAAAACCACAAGGAAGAATAATAAATGCAACAATAACCCAAGCGCCTAGTGGAAAAATATATATATCTCTGTGTTGTACTAGATGTAGAAGTAGAAAAATTAGAAAGTACAAATAAGAAATGTTGGAATAGATTTAGGTATAAAAACTTTGCACTTTACCAGTGATGAAATCTCAATAGAAAATCCAAAAATATTTACAAAAATCTTTGAATAAACTAGCAATATTACAAAGAAAACTATCACGAAAAACCAAAGGTAGTTCAAATAGGAATAAAGCTAGAATAAAAGTAGCAAGATTATTTGAAAAGATATCAAATCAAGAGAAAGATTTTTGCAAAAAGTTATCAATGATGCTAATAAAAAGAATATGAGTATTATCTGTATTGAAGATTTACAAACAAAAATATGGTAAAATCATAAATTAGCAAGAAATATTGTAGATGTATCATGGAGTGAATTTAATAGAATACTAAAAGTTATAAAGCGAAAATGGTATGGAAGAAACAATAGTAAGAGTAGATAAATTTTTGCAAGTAGTCAAATATGTAATTGTTGTGGATATAGAAATGAAAAAGTAAAAAGATTTAAGTGTGAGAGAATGGACTTTGTCCAGTATGGAGCTGTACATAATAGAGATATAAATGCAGCCAAAAACATATTTGAAAAGAAGGACTAAAGATATTAGGTATAAGTGCTTAAATATACAATATATGAACCGTAGGAACTATGGGAATAGCTTGGTAAATTTAGTTGGCTAACAGAAGCTAACTACTACCCAAGAACCCTGTGACTCTAGCACTCGTAGGGTGTCAGTCGTGGGAGGTTCAGTGAGGCATCTTCTGTTTCCTAATCTTTTTATTTTATTCATAAAAATATTACATATTTAAGAGGAGGAAGTATGAAGAAAAATTTATGTTATTGGCTTTAATTGTATTAGGAAGGGTGAGTGCTTTTGCAGAAGAAACCCCTGTTTTGGAGCTTAAAACAAACAGTTGTAACTTCTGATAGTTTTGGAACATCTGTTCGTGAAACAACTAAAAATATGACAGTTGTAAATGCAAAAGAAATTAAAGAAAAAGAGTCAAAAACTATTGCTGATGCACTTAGAGGAGTACCTGGAGTTGTTGTTAGAGAAATGGACGGTTCTTTCTCCAACAATAGATTTAAGAGGTTCAGGAGCAACAGCACAATTTAATACTGTTATCTTGTTAGATGGTATACCTGTAAGTGGACTTGCAGGATTTAATTTGAATTCTGTTCCAGTTGAAGAAATTTCAAAAATAGAAGTTCTTCAAGGAGCAGGTGCAGTTATGTGATGGAGATGGAGCTATTGGTGGAGTAGTAAATATAATCACAGCACCAACAAACAAAAACTGTATATGGTGGAGCAGGATTAGAAGTAGGTTCTTGGAGAACTATAAGAGAAAATGTTTCATTTAGGTGGAAAAAGTAGGAGATAAACTTTATTAAATGCTTCTTATTCAGGAAATACATCTAAAGATTATAGAGATAGAAGTCCTCAATATGAAAAACAAGAAAGATAAAACAGATAGTCTTTGGTTAAGAGGAAAATACTTGATTAGATAATGGAAGTATTGCAATCAACTATAATCATAGTGAAGATAAAGATTACTATACAGGTTCTTTAGCAAAGAACAATTTGATAAGAACCCAAGACAAGTAGGTTCTTGGAGTGGTTATACTTATGGTATAAATGATATTGTCAATGCTAAAATACAATCAAAAATAAATGATAAAATTGATATCTTTCCTAACAGCTGGATACTATCATAATAAAGATAAATTTCAAAAATAATTCAACTTCTGAATATTTTCTTAAGACCAGAAGTTAAATACACTTATGCAAAAGATAGTTATGTTACATTAGGGACTTGATTATAGAGATGGAAAAAAAGAGATTTTAAAGATGATGTCTTTTGTAAATGGAGTAAGTCAAAAAGCTCCTGATGATAAAAGAGAAATCATTTTGCAGGTTATATCACAAATAAATCAACTTTTTGGTAAGTGGCAATTTACTCAAGGTTATCGTAGAGAAAAAGTTAAATATGAATATAGTTCAAAAGTTTATAATCCTATGACTTGGCAATTAAAGTGAAATAAAACCTCAGTCAGCTGACTATGCAAAGCAATGATAGCTTTTGAAGTTTGGAGTAAACTATCTATATTCTGATACAGGAAATGTTTTTCTTTAACTATACAAGAGCTTTTAAGAACTCCAACAATACAAGATGCTGGGAGCTTGGTATGGACCTGTAAAAACTCAAAAAGAATGATATCTTTTGAAATAGGACTAAGAGATGCATACAAGAATACTTCAATGGCAACTTCTGTATTCTACATAAATTCTAAAAATGAAATTTATTATGATAAGACTAACCCATTCAGTTCTAATAACCAAAACTTTGATGGAAAAGTTAGAAGTTGAGCACAATTATCAATGGCACACTATTTTGATAATTTAACATTGAGAAAAGAGTTTCATACATAGTACCAAAAGGTAACAAGTGGAACTTATGATGGAAAAAGAATTTGCAGGAGTATCAAGATGGACAGTAAATGCAGGAGCAACTTACAAGATTCGCAAAAGGGACTTACTGCTAATGTAGATGCTTATTATCAAAGTAATGCCTATGCAGAAGATGATTTTGATAACTATTTCTCAAAAAGGAAATAATTATATAACAGTTGATGCTAACTTATCTTATGCTTTTCGAAAATGGAATAGAGCTTATACAGGAGTCAGCAATCTATTTGACAAAATATGCAGATGCTGTAACTTCAACTAGAAGTTCTTTTGGGAGCTGGACCAAGAAAGGTTTACTACCCAGCTAATGGAAGAAGTGTATGTGCAGAATTAAATATACATTCTAAAAATAATATAGAAATAGTTCAGTTACTAAAATAGATTTTTATTGATTATTACACAGCCATTAGTGTTTTCAAGAGCTCCTAAAGGCTCTTTCAACAATAATGGACGTCGCAGTAGCCTATATTTATAAAGGAGAAGAAAATTGAAAAATTATTTTTATTTCTAATTTTGCATATTCTTTTACCATTGTAAATGCTAAGGAGTACAAGCTAAAAATATAATCATATTGTTAGTCTTTAAACTTTAAGTGGAGATGAAATGCTATTGGGGCTTGTCTCTGAAAAATAGGATGCAGGTTTAAGTGGAAAAATTAATGAAGATAAAGAAATTTCAATATTGTAAACAGAGCTAAAAAATTTACAAAAAGTTGAAGCTAACGAAGAAGTTTTTAATATCTTTAGAGCCTGATTTGATTATTACAGCTGATTGGTTGTCAAAACAAATCATCTTTCAGAACTAACAGGTGCAAAAGTATATATTCTATAAGACAGCCAACAGTTATGAAGAACAAAAAAAGTTAATCAGAGACTTAGCAATCTTAGTGGAAGAAAAAGAAAATGGTGAAAAAAATAATAGCAAAATATGGATAATAGGTTAAAAGCTTTTACAAAATAAGATAGCTAAAAACTATAAAGGGCTCAAAACCTAGAATTCTTATGTATACTACATTTGGTACAACAAGTGGTAAAAATACAACTTTTTGACGATATGGTGAGATTGATAAATGGGATCAATGTCATATCTGAAGCAGGAATTAATAAGTATCAAGATATTTCAAAGGAAAAAGATAATAGAATTAAATCCTGATATTATTATAGTTCCCATAGCTAAAAATATGATAATGTAAACTAAAAGTTTCAAAATTATTTTTTTGAAGATCCTAGCTTAAAAAAATGTAAAAGCTGTAAAGAATAAAGAAAAGTTTACTTTTATCAATATAAAGATATCTCAGCAACTTCTCAATATATGATAGATAGTATTGAAAACTTAGCAAAAGTTGTATATCAATTCAAGGAGTGATAATGAAATATAGAATTAATTTCAATCTTTTTCTATTTTTCTTTTAATAGGAATAATAATTTTTTTCTTTTATGGAGCAGTCAGAGTTCCGATTTCTGATGTTGTAAAAATATTATTAAATAAAACAGGACTATTTAATTTAGAAATAACTAAACAAAAGCTATGTTCCAATAGTATTTTTTGTTAGATTTCCAAGAATTATGGTTGCTGTTATAGTTGGAGGGGCTTTAGCATTGTGTGGTTGCACAATGCAAAGCCTTTTAAAAATCCAATAGTTGACAGTGGTATTATTGGTATATCAAGTGGAGCAAGTTTAGGAGCTGTTATAGCAATTTCATTAGGTTTCACTGCAACAAATATCTTTTGCAATGCCTTTATTTTTCAGGAGCTTTTGCCTTAATAATATCAGCTATTATCTATAAGATTTCCACTTTGAGAGGAAGAACAGATAACTTACTTTTTAATTTTATCAGGAATAGCTATAGGTAGTTTTGTAGGAGCAATCACTTCTGTTATTTTAACAAGCCTTTGCAGAAACAGAGATGAAAGAATATATCTTTTGGGCAATGGGAAGCTTTAAATGGTAGAAGATGGGAACATGGTCTGATACCTATTGCTATTTTATCTCCCTATTTTATTTTTACTATGGAAAAGAATTAAATATTCTGTTGTTAGAGAAGAAGAAGCTAAATCTTTAGGGAATAAATATCAAAAATAAGAGCTAAAATTTTAATTATCATAGCTTTACTGACAGCTATATCAGTTTGTATCAGTGGAAATATAACTTTTTGTAGGGTTTGATAGTTCCACATATTTTTAAGAAAAATAATAGGTTCAGATAATAGAAAAGCTATTAAAATCTTCATTTTTAGCAGGAGCTTGTTTCTTAACATTTCAGTGACTTATTATCAAGAATAGTATTAGCACCTCAAAAGAAATAAGTGTGGAATAGTAACTGCACTTATAGGAGCACCATATTTTTATATTTAATAGTAAAAATTAGAAGAGAGGGAAAACCCTATGAAAAATGTTTTAGAAGTAAAAAATATATCATATTCTGTTGGAGAAAATAAAATATTAAAAAGATATAAGCTTTTAAATGTCAATCAGGAGAAATTATAGGTATAATTGGACCTAATGGTTCTGGAAAAACTACTCTTTTTAAAGAGTATAAATGGTATAAATTCAATAAGTAGTGGAGATATTTTCTTTCAATAATAAGAGCTATGAAAAGAATACAGTGAAAAAGAGTTGGCAAGAGATATTTCTTTCATGAACCAAAAATACTAATATTGAATTTGACTTTTCCCTTGTATTGATATTGTTGTTTTAGGGAAGATATCCTTGTTAGAAAGATTTCAAGAATATTCTAAAAAAGACATTGAGCTTGCAGAAAAATATATGGAACTTACAGATACTTTATAAATTTAGAGATAAATCAATATTGCAACTATCTGGTGGAGAAAGACAAAGAGTGTTATTTGCAAAAATTTTACACAAGAAAGTCAAGTGATACTTTTTAGATGAGCCTACTGCTAGTCTTGACATGAGACATGAAGAAGACTTTATTGAAAAGAAGTTTCAAAAGAAAGAGCTAAGGATAAAATTGTGATATTAGTAATTCATAATTTGAGGACAGCTATTAAATATTGTTCAAGGCTGATACTTCTATCTAATGGAAATATTGTAAAAGATGGAAGTGTTGAAGAAGTTATCACAGAAGAAAAACTTAAACAATGTCTTTGGAATAAAAACTAAGGTATACTATAATGAAATTTCTAAATCTCTAGATTTTTTGTATAATATAGAAAAGGTAAGATATGTATAAATTATTAAATATAGCAGATTTCTGTTCAAATGAAGAACTTGAAAAAGATATGCAACAATTTTTCTAAAAAAATATGGCTTTTGATGGTTTTGAATTGATTAAATTTTTTTGATGAGTGATAACTCTTCACTAAAGAAATATATAAAAGGGTTATCATATGAGATTTTTTCCTTCATGGATGGAACTATATTTAGAAGATTTTACTTCTTTGTATGATGAACTTAAAGATAAAAATATTTTAAATCTCTTTGTGGAGGACATAGTAAAAAGAATTGATTGAATACTATAAAAGAGAGTGAAAAAGAGCTAAAAAGAACTAGAAGTTGAATATGTAGTTTTTCCATGCTTGTAATGTAAAAAGTTACAGAAGCAATGACTTATGATTTTAAATATTCTGATAAAGGAAGTTTTAAATGCAGTAATTTCAATAATCAAATGAAATTTTTGAAGATGGAGAATATAATTTTAAACTTCTATTTGAAAATCTATGGTGGTCTGGACTTAAGACTTACTAATAAAGAAGAAATTGAATATCTTTTAAATGGAGTAAAATATAAAAATGTTGGTTTTATTTTGGATACAGGACATATGATCAACAATAATAGAGATATCAAAAATTCAAAAGAAGGAATAGAATATATTAAAAAGAATATAGAAAACTATAGGAGAATATAAATTTAATATATGGTATGCACCTTAATTATTCATTTATCAGGAGAATATGTAAATAAGTCTATAAAAAGAAAAATAGAGAGAAAAATTTAAGATATAGAAGAAATAATGAAAATGTCTCATCAACATGTGGCTCTATTGATTATCATGACCCTTTGAAGATAAAGAAATTATTAGATAGTTATAAATCTCTACTTTCCAAGTATCTTGTCTTTTGAGTTAATAGGAAATACAAGAGAAGAGTTGGAAGAAAAAATTCAAAGACAATGGAAAATATTTAATTAAAATTCTATTGATATTAATAGAAAATATAGTAAAATTAAGTACACTAATATTGTAAATATCAAAAGGAGGAAATTTAATGAACAGAGATGCTAAAATTTATAAATTTTTCAGAAGAACATGAATTAGATTACATTTTATATGGTAAAGGAAACAAGTAAAAGAAAACAGAGATCTTTTAAAAAGAGTTTTGGAAAAAAGCTAAAGAAATTATTAGGAAAAACTATGTTAGGACATCAAGAACTTTACAAATATTTAGAAGATAACT
>BNJU01004437.1_pt1 | contig 36134 bp, 46 predicted proteins | sample 8539281 | NCBI WGS metagenome assembly BNJU01 (sample SAMD00202456, study PRJDB9452) | human saliva metagenome | isolation source: human saliva | place: Japan
AATTCTTGGGAGATTTCTTGACCAAGAAATTGAGCCATAAATAAAAAGATCTAGGCAATCTGTACATCAATTCATAGGAGTTGTCGTTATAGTTAAGACTTGAAAATTTTCTGTACTGATTGCTATCAACCGTTACTTTTATGAGTAAGAGAGTTAAGAATTGTGGGGAGTCAATATGCAAAATCTGGGAGAAGTTTTTAAAGAATTGAGAAAGAGTCGGAATGTATCTCTACAGGAGGCGACGGGAGGAGAGTTTACTTATTCCATGCTGAGCAAATTTGAGCGTGGAGAAGCAGACCTATCATCTATGAAATTGATTACTGCCTTAGATAACATCCACTCTGATTTGAATGAATTTATGTACTTGGTACGTGGTTTTTCTCAGAAAAAGGTTTTGGCTTTTCAAGAAAATCTTTGGGATTTATATGATAGAGAAGGGATTGATTCTCTCCATTCCTTGTATGAAGAGACGACTCAAAAGTATAGATCAAGTGGTGAAACAAGCTATCTTTTACAAATGATTCGTATCAAAAGCCTTCTTGTGTTTTTTGATTCAGAAATAAGAGCAACGGATGAAGAACTGACTTTTCTCTATGACTATTTTTTTACTATTGACATCTGGGGAAATTATGAATTGGAACTATTTTCAACGATTTCTACTTTGTTCCCTCTGCCCCTCTATTTTAAATATTCTAGGGAGATGTTACAAAAGACAGATTTATTAGGCTCTTTACCTAGTAACAAAGTCGGCATTGATACCATTTTGATTAATGGACTCTTTAAAGCGATAGAGGAAAAGGATAAATTAAAAGCAGACTATTTTGTTTTTCAGATTGAAAAACGAGAATTGCCAGAGTCTGAAGCCTATCTTAAAATTATTTATATGATTGCTAAAGGGTATTATGATACTATTTTTTTAAAGTAGAAAATAAGGGTCTTGAAAAAAATCCAGAGAGGCATTACAATCTTACAAGATTTAGAGTATATAGATGGTGCACGATACTATGAAAACTATTTTTGCAAACCAGTTCTCAAATAAAGATTTGTAATATATTCTCGTTACACAGACTGATGAAAAATAAATAGCCTTGTAGATGGATTGATAATTAGTAGTTTCTAGGCGCTAGAGTTTCTATTTTCAGAAAAATATATTACAAAAAGTGGGGAGCCCCACTTTTTTTGTTATACTGGTTCCATAAAACAAAGGAGGTAACAGAAATGACAAAATTTGCAATGACTGCATCAAAACATGCAGAACCAGTCAAAGAATTTGTAGCTACTTACAAATGTTCAGTTCATAAAGGATAATGAACTCAGATTGGCAATATTTTTATAAGGAGTATAGATTTGTATATCATACTCCTTTATCTATTTGTAAAAAGGTGAACTATGGATAGAATGGACTTCACATACTATAATGATAATTTATATAAATTGGAAGAATTTGGTTTTTAAAATTCATATTTCTGCTACTATAAAGAATTATACACAAGTATTTGATATAGTTAGTAAGTTGCTAGAACGAGAAAGAACTATGTATAAATGTTTGTCTGATTTTTGATAAAATTTATAAAAATTTTTTTCAGAAAATGAATCATCTGCAGAATCAGGGAAGTTTATAACTATTTATCCAAAGAATAGAGAGCACTGTATAGATTTACTTGAAAAGCTTTTATCAAAAAAATACCTTGTGATTTCCAAGGTATTTATATACTAAGTGATAGAAAATATAAAAATTCAAATAATATTTTCTACAGATTTGGATGTAATATTGTTAATGAAGCGCATTTAATTGACGGCTTACCTAGTATGTATGGACCAGATGGGGAAGTTTGGCAAGATTATCAAAAATCTTATTTTGACTTACCTAAATGGATTGAAGATATTCAAGAACCTCAAATATTTGAAGATACATACATGTCTAATAATTATGAAATAAATTCAATAATAAAGTCTAGTAATGGTGGCAATATTTATTTAGCTAATTCAAAAATACAATAGGAAAGTTGTGATAAAGGAATGTCGTAATTTCGTTTTTATCATATATAGATGTAGAAAAAGAGGAATTTAGAGAAAGGGAGGAGTTATCTAAGAAGCTAACCCAATATATTCCCAAATCGCTTTGAAAAATATTAATGAATGGACAAATGGATATTTTATTTATGAATTTATAGACGGCTACACATTAAAAGATTTTTGTAGATGATTATAACTTATATTCTTATTCTAGTAGTGACATTATTAAAAAATTACTCCAATTTTTCTTACTTTATTAAGAATTTTTTTGAAAAATAATTGAAGTGGTTGAATACTTTCATAAAGAGAATATTGTGTTGAATGATATTCATCCGGATAATATGATGATTACAAAAATGTTAGATTTGTATTTTATTGACTTAGAAAATTCTTATCAATCATCTGAATCTCCTATAGTAGGTATTTATAATGACATTTGTTTAAAAAAATGGAATTGTATAGAAGGTAAAAAGCAGATTGTTATAAAGTTGCAAACTTGATGTTATTTTTTTACTGGGGAGATTACACTTGAGAGAAGAAGAGGATTTAAAAACTAATAAAGTAAAAAGAATTACTTCTTCAAAAAGGAATAGTAACGAATATAGATGTTCTAATAAATTATCTATTCAGTGATAATCCAGATATACTTATTGCTAAAAATATTTTTCAAATATATATGCAGAGAGACAGAAAGAAACAAACATTACATCCTCAAGTACGGAATTTATACCACTAAGCGATGAAGAATTTTTGAATTTATTAGAGTCAAGATTTGATTTTTACAGAAAGTATAGATATAATCTCTGATGAATCGTTGGATATATTTGATAGTTTTAATGCTTATGGTTTAAATGGTTTATCGGGATTTTTAATTTTTTTACATAAAAATTTCTTTCAGTAGATATACTATAAATAGAGGTGTTGAGATTGTCTTATCTAATCTGTTAGACATAGGTGGTAGAAAGTTTTTGAAAAATTCTACCACTACAGTTTCTCCTTATTTGTTAGATGGAACATCTGGGGTCATAAGAATGTTGTTATATATTGATCCATTTAAATACAAAGATATTATTTTGGATTTGAGCTCGAGTATATTGGTTGAGTATGCTCAGTTTTCTGGATATTGGATGGGAATGGTTGGGTTAGCTAGATACTCTGTTAGCAGTTAACAAATATTTTTCCTAATAATGAATTTATTGTAGCAGCAAAAGAATTATTAATAACTAGTTCTATTCTAAAGGACGTGGAGTCAAATACAGAAAATCTTATTCCTAGAGTGAAGATGGATAGTTTACTGGATTGCAAAGGAGGTCTGCTATGAAACTATTTTTAAGCCACCATTTATTTAGGATACTTACCTTATCAAGATTTTTGAGTTCAAGTGGAGCTTATATTTATAATCTGGTATTTATCGTTTATGCTGCGAGTCTACCCTTTAAAAATATAGCAGTATTTATGGCTAATATGATTACGATTTTACCTTTCCTATTTACTTTTTATGTTGGGATTAAGGCTGATCATACTCGGAATAAAGCAGGGACAATTATCTGGGTTGGTTGTGTGCAAAGTCTACTATTTCTTTTGATTGCTAGTGTTATTCATGATCAGAACTTCGTAACGTTTGCTTTTATCTGTATGGTTAATATCTGTTCGGATATTTTATCAGATTATACAGCAGGCCTTCGTATGCCGATTATTCAGTATAATATTTCGGAAGATAAGCTCTATGAAGCTTATTCCTTTACTCAGTTTGTTTCCTATTTATCAAATCTAGGAGGTCAAGCCTTAGGATTGTGGTTACTCACAACAAGCCACCAAAATTTTTCTTTTGTTGCGATTGTGAATGCTGGTTTCTTTTTACTATCTTCTCTCATTTTGTTCAAAAATAGAAGAGAATTGACGCATTTGTCTGTAAGTGTAGAGGATAAGTCGATTAGTTTACTTCAACAAGTTAAGGCAATCTATGCGGACATGGATGATATCTTTAGGCAGAGAGAAAGTAAATCATTGCTTAAAATAATCCTTGTCATTTTGGTAATGAATACTTTGGGAGGAGCTGTTGGAGGTATTTATCACTTTTACTTATTAGACCATACTATCTACCATCTCAGCTATGCTCAAGCCCTATTTTTAATTGAATGTGTTAGCTTGGGAGGAGCTATTCTTGGTAGCCTAACTCCCCATGATTATTTTGGGAAATTGTCGTTTTCAAGTTTGCTATCGCTCAATGCAATTCTGTTTGTCTTGCTTGCTACTGCTAATATTTTAGAGTTTTCTCCTCTAGTAGGTGTTGCCTGCTTAGCCTTTGTCATGTATTTGATGTCGAAATCAATGCCCTAAATTAGATGCTCTGTTATTGTCTAATTTGAGTGCGGATGTATTAGCTAGAAGTAATAATCTCTTGAGTATGATTTTTTCCCTAACATTACCCTTGGGGATGTCTGTATTTTCCTTCTTAGCTTTACAAGATATCAGGCTTTGTTGGTGGGTGTTTTTGGTAGTGAGTGTGATAGGGTTGATTTTATCACTAGAAAAAAGAAGTTTTTCGGGTAAAAAATTTTAACCTAGGAAAATCAGGCTTACTAGAAGGCCTTCCAGATTTGATCCGTGTGACGACTGTGACCTTGATTTCTCTTGTTGGGAGAAACAGCTATGGCTGGTGCGGTTGGAGCTGGTGGTATCGGTAACGTAGCCATCGCTTATGGATTTAACCGCTACAATCACGATGTGACTATCTTGGCAACCATCATTATCATTTTGATTATCTTTACAATCCAATTCTTGGGAGATTTCTTGACTAAGATCTTGAGCCATAAATAAAAAAGAGCCGTGTGGCTCTTTTTTAGTAATCAGATTTTCTGTGCCAATTTTTTACTCAAGGCTTGTCCAATCAAGGCACCCACTAGGGCTCCGATGACAACACTTGCGATAAATAGAAGGATGGTTCCAGGATTTGGCGCGACCATGATACGGTCGATATATTCTTGGGATTTTCCTCTTGCTAGAAGGGTTGCCATATAGGCTTTGGGCGCAATCCACATAAGCAAGATTGGTCCTGATGTGCTAAAGGCAAAAATAAGGAAAGAAAGGAGGTTCTTTGTTTGGTCCTTGTATTTTCCTAGGCTAGCTACTCCATCTGCTAGGAGGCCACAGATAATTCCAGGAAGGAAGGCACCGGCACCGTGTTTAGTTCCCAAGAAAAAGAGGGCAATGACAAGGCCGATAGTGGTAATGGCTCCAAAGCGCGGAACTTTTTGCGACTAGGATCATATAGACGCTACCGCCGACAAGGGCAGTAAAGGCAGGCGCATAAAACATGTTTCCAGTTTGGTCAAAGAGATTGCCCAAAAGGACACCAATCCCCATGCAGAGGAAGTAAAGAACTGCAAAAAGCAGTGTAGTTAAGATAGATTTCTTCATGAATTGTCTCCTGATAATTTTTTCACAATTCTCATTTTACCATGGTTTGATGGGATTGTAAATGGATACTAGAAGTTTTTGAAAACGCTTGAAATATGATATAATGGTTTCATAGTTATTTTTAGGGGGATATCATGGGGAGATTTTTAGACTTTGTCTTTAATCGTTTCTTTTTAGGGATGATTGCGACAGCCTTCTTTTGGTTATTAACTTTAGCAGGAGGGATTATCCTTGGTCTAGCGCCGGCTAGTGCCACCTTGATGAGCCTATATGCAGAACATGGTTATAGCTTTCGGGAATACAGTTTGAAGGAGGCTTGGTCTCTTTACAAGCAAAATTTTGTCTCAAGCAACCTGATCTTTTATAGTTTTTTAGGCGTGGATCTAGTTTTAGTCTATGGCTTGTATCTCTTGGTGCAATTGCCTCATCAGACTATTGTTCATTTGATTGCTACATTTTTGAATGTTCTAGTAGTTGCCTTGCTATTTTTGGCCTATACAGTGTCCTTGAAACTACAAGTTTATTTTGACTTATCCTATCGAAATAGTCTCAAACTATCCTTGATTGGCATTTTTATGAGTCTAGCAGCTGTGGCCAAGGTTCTCCTTGGGACAGTGCTACTTGTGGCAATTGGTTACTATATGCCTGCCCTGCTTTTCTTTGTAGGAATTGGGATGTGGCATTTCTTTATCAGTGATATGTTGGAACCGGTCTATGAAAGTATCCATAAAAAATTGGCGACAAAATAGAATGAAGCAGTTTTGGCTACATACGCTTCTAAGAACCTACAGTTCAGTTATGATGATTATTATTGCGAGTTTTGCAATCTTACTCTCTTACGCTGACTGGGATTCACGGGAAAAGGAAGCTCAAAGAGTAGCCCAGCGTGTAACCACTCGAACAGTCGAAGAGGTGGAATATTATTATCGCGAGTCAGCCCAGCTAGCGCAAGACTTAGTAGCCAATCAAGACCGTATACAAGGGGTTTATAAGTACTTTAGCCTGTCAACTTCTGAGTATTTTTATTGGCTGTTGGAGCATCAATCGACTTCGTCAACTTCTATTTCTCTGTATGAAAATATTGATGACCTGTATGTTCAAAATGACTATATAACGGGTGTTGCAATCGTCTTGCAGGACTTTAAAGAAGTTTATGTTTCGAGCAGAAATGAGAGAGGTGGTCATACGGTACTTGCGGAAGGCTTTAAACCAGAGGCCAATAGTTTTGGAGTGCCTATCTTAGACCCAGCGACGGATCAATCGATAGGGGTTGTTTATATCTCCTTGGATCCAGAAATCTTATACCATGCTGTGGACAATACCCGAGGTCATATCCCGATGGCTGTGACTGTGACATCGCCTTTTGATACGGAGATTTTTCATATTGGTGAGAGGGTCACTAGGGAACATGAGAACTGGTTTGTTGGTGTGACCTCTCATGGCTATCAGGTTCAGGTGGCAGTTCCCAAAAACTTTGTTTTACAAGGAACAGTGACTAGCTCTTCTTTGATTGTGGGCTTGAGCCTTCTTTTTATTGTTATTCTTTATCTGACTTTGAGGCAGACCTTTGCTAATTACCAAAAGCAGGTAGTGGATTTGGTCGATTCTATCCAAGCTATTGCTCAAGGGGAGGAAGGTCTTCGCATTGATACGCTTGAAAAGGACCAGGAATTGCTCCTAATCGCAGAGACCACCAATGATATGTTGGATCGATTGGAAAAAAATATCCATGATATTTACCAGTTAGAGCTTAGTCAAAAAGATGCTAATATGCGAGCCCTACAAGCTCAAATCAATCCTCATTTTATGTATAATACGCTGGAATTTTTACGTATGTACGCAGTCATGCAAAGTCAAGATGAGTTGGCAGATATCATTTATGAGTTCAGTAGTCTATTACGTAACAATATTTCTGACGAAAGAGAGACCCTTCTTAAACAGGAATTGGAATTTTGTCGTAAATACAGTTATCTCTGTATGGTTCGCTATCCAAAATCCATTGCCTATGGTTTCAAGATAGACCCAGAGTTAGAGAATATGAAGATTCCTAAGTTTACCTTGCAACCGCTGGTAGAAAACTATTTCGCGCATGGTGTTGACCACAGGCGGACAGATAATGTGATTAGCATCAAAGCTCTTAAACAGGATGGGTTTGTGGAAATTTTAGTGGTCGATAATGGCCGTGGAATGTCAGTTGCAAAGCTGGCAAATCTTCGAGAAAAATTAAGTCAGAGACAGTTTGAACACCAAGCCAGCTATAGTGCAAAAAGGCAGTCTATCGGGATTGTCAATGTCCATGAGCGTTTTGTGCTCTATTTTGGGGACCGCTATGCTATTACTATAGAGTCTGCAGAGCAAGCAGGTGTTCAGTATCGTATTACAATTCAAGATGAGTAGAAAGGGAGAAAATGTATAAAGTATTATTAGTAGATGATGAGTACATGGTGACAGAAGGTCTGAAACGTTTGATTCCCTTTGATAAGTGGGATATGGAGGTCGTCGCAACAGCCAGTCATGCCGATGAAGCCCTAGAATATGTTCAGGAAAATCCTGTCGATGTGGTCATTTCCGATGTCAATATGCCCGACTAAAACAGGGCTTGATATGATTCGGGAGATGAAAGAAATCTTACCAGATGCTGCCTATATCCTGCTCTCAGGTTATCAGGAGTTTGATTATGTAAAAAGAGCAATGAACCTTAGTGTGGTGGACTATTTGGTCAAGCCTGTTGATAAGGTAGAGTTGGGAAATCTGCTGGAGAAGATTGCAGGTCAGCTCGGCGAGAGAGAAAAGAAAAGTCAGACCCTCAGTCAAGATTTAGACGAGGCTGGATTTGTTAGTTATTTAGGGAATAAGGAGAATTGGTGGATAGGTCTATCCAAGGAAAAACAAGGCTCCTTCACCATTCCCTACTATGTCTTGGGTCAAGACTGGCAGATTTTCATTTCTGATCAACCCCTAGATGGTTTAGTCGTTACTCCCTTTGAAGCTCCTTATCAAGAACACTTTGAACGCTGGAAGCTGAATGCTGAGAAAGCCCTCTTTTACGGTTCTGTAAATCTAAAACAGTCTCAGAGTCTCTTTGCCTATTACGAACCGATTTATAGGGTTATCATTCAGGGGGATCTCAACCAAATCGTAGAAGAGTTGAACCTCTTGGAGAAGGTAGTTCTTGAAAATACACCTCGTGTTCCGATTACCAAACAGCTTTTTATCCAGTTTGTCATGGATGTCTTTTCACTTGTTTGAACATCTCAAAAGCTGATGATTTGACGGATATTGTCAAAACGATTCATGCTATTCAAATCCTTCGATGAATTGGTTCCTTATATCAAGGAAACTCTGACTCGATTCTTTGGGACAATATCGGATGAATGAAAATGTGGTCAGTGTGCTAGAAGTCATTGGGCGTGATTATCAGAAAGAACTTTCTCTCAAGGATATCAGTAAGGATCTCTTTATCAATCCTGTCTATCTGGGGTCAGTTGATTAAGCGAGAAACCAATTCGACCTTCGCAGAGCTTTTAAACAAACAACGCATTAAGGCTGCCCAGCAACTCTTACTTTCAACTAGTGACAGTATCGAAGATATTTGTTATGCTGTTGGTTACAGTAATGTTGGATATTTCTATAAAGTGTTCCGAAAATTGTGCGGAAAATCGCCAAAAGCCTACCGAAAACAGGTAGAAACGACACTATAATATTTGTATCCCTTTACAAAAAGTGCTATAATATCAATAATAATATCAGGAGGTTCTATCATGAAAAAGAAACCAATTTATCTATGGGTCTTGCTAATCTTGTCTGCTCTTATTTCAGCTACGTCTCTGTTTGGAATGTTGAGTCCCTTACCTAGCAAAGAAGCCCTTCGTGCCGCTCAGAAACAAGTTGCAGGGGTCAGTGCTCAGCAATTAGAAGACCAGCTTAATTACACCTATAGAGTAGCAGAATCAACTCATTCTATTTTTAATATGGCCTTGATTGTGCTATCTGCTATTTTAGTTGTAGTAGCGATTGTCTTCCTTGTTCGTAAGAATTTGCAATATGCAAACTATACTTATGTCGGCTATGTTTTGCTAGCCATTATTGGTTCGATTTATAGCTATGTGACTTTACAAGACGCTGTGCAGTTGGTTCAAGATGAGACCATGCGTTTAGGGATGAGTATTGTTTCACAAGCCGTTAGCATTCTCTATATCGTCATCAATGTTTTCTTCCTAGCCCTTGTCTTTTACAAGATGTGGCGTCAACAAAAAGCCTTGGCAGAAGAAGAGGAAACAGAAGAACTTGCCTAAGTATTGACAAAAAATAACTATCAAGTTACAATCTTGGTAGTTATTTTTCGATTATAGATAAAATCATGGAGGTACATATGAAGACAATTTCTTTAGTTTATATCAGTCTGAGTGGCAATACTGAGAGTTTTGTGACACGCTTGAAAGACTATCTCTTGTCCCAGTACGAGGGAATTGAGGTTCAAAAGATTCATATCAAGGATTTGGTCAAGGAAGGCCAAGATTTCTATGAAATGGACCATCCTTACATCGCCTTTCTACCGACCTACCTAGAAGGTGGGAATGGCGTTGATAACGGAGATGTCGAGATTTTGACAACACCAGTGGGGGATTTTATCTCCTATGGTGACAATGCTAGTAAGTGTTTTGGCGTAGTTGGTTCAGGAAATCGTAACTTTAATAACCAATACTGCCTGACAGCCAAGCAATACAGTCAACGTTTTGGTTTCCCTGTATTGGCTGACTTTGAAATGCGAGGTATGCTGGGAGATATCAAACGTGTCGCAGCGATTATCGCAGATTTGTATGAGTTGGAAAAGGAAAATTAAAGTCAATATAAGAGGCGGTTGGGATTTGCTAACTGCTTTTAAAATGTAAAAAAAGCACACTCTTAAGTGCGCTTTGTCGATTATCCTGCTTTTCCGATTGCGAGTGCATAGATAAAGAAGATGGCGAAACCAAAGAGGAAAATCAATCCTGCAATAGCAAGATGTTTGAGCCAAGAAGGAAGATGTTTGTTTTCACGCGTTACCAAGGCGTAGTTCAAAAGAGCGAAGAATGGTGTTGTCAGGAAAGAACCAATCATAGCAAAGCGGAGCATGGTTGAAACCTGACCAGCGAAGAACTTGATAATGATGATACCGATAATAGCAGTGATGGTCATCCAGATGTTCAAAGATTTACGATTGTCTTCTTTTTGACTGATTAGCAGTCGGAGAGATTCCTGATTAACGCGAGAATAGCCGTCAATAACAGTAATAACTGTTCCAAAGATACACAGGAAGGCAATAAAGGTAATCAAGTAACGGGACCATTCGCCAAGAACAGAGGCATACATGCCCACGAATTGAGAGATGTATTTGGCTGAAGCAGCTTCAACTGCTTGCCCTGTAGGATATTGAATCAGTGCTCCCAGTGCTACAAAGAACACAGCTAGGATGGCTGTTCCAATGTAACCAACGTTAAAGTCAAATAGAGCGTCCTCTGTGTTAAAGTTGACGGTCTTTTTCTTTTCAGCAGACCAAAGTGAATTGATAGCTGAAATTTCAATAGGAGCTGGCATCCATCCTAAGAGGGAAACGATGAAGGGTAGAGCTGCCATTTGCCAAGGTGTTTTCTCGACAAAATCAGAGCTGTATTCGGGATGCTTGATCGCCGCGATGATAACTGCAAGAACAGTTGCAATGGTCAAAGCTGACATGATCCATTTTGCCATGCCGTCTAAGAGTTTGTAGCCTCCAAAGAGTAGCATAGCCCAAATGATGGCAACGAGAATGAGAGACCACTGAGTAATGCTAAGACCGATCATTGGGAAGGCACTGGCGATGATAGCTGAGCACAGAATGGCGACACCAGCTGTGTTGACCATAGCCGAAAAGACATTGAGAATAAAGAAAATCCAGAGATAGAGTTTTCCTTTTTCGGCATAACCTTCAACCAAAGTCTTTCCAGTATCAGCTGTGTATTCAGCACCAAAACGGAAAAATGGATATTTAAAGACATTGGCTAAGATGACCAAGAGGAGTAGCGACCACCCGTAAGAACCACCAGCTTGAGTGGAAGATACAATGTGAGAACCTCCAACAGCGGCAGAAGCCATTAGGATTCCAGGTCCCATTGCTTTTAGTTTACTTGTCCAGGTTGATTGATTTAACGAAATAGCTTGTGACATGATAGATACTCCTTTTTGAATTTTCAGAATAATCTGGATATGTAATCTATATTCTACAAAAAAACTTTGGGAAAAATGCAAGAATATTTTGAAAAAAAGATAGAAATTTACAGAAAATTTACAAAAGAAGATCTGAAAATAACTGCTATGATAGTAAGGTACAGCAGGATGAATAAAAAACCGAGAAGTTTCTTTCTCGGTTTTGCTTATTATGAGGTTCCTATTTTCTATGCTCCAAGAGTTGATTGATATGGTCTACTTTTTTTGATGCTCTTTTATAGGAAATAGTCCAAATGATGAGGTAGACAATCGCAAACTCGATAATGAGTTGGAGATAGAAAATCCAGTGGAAGGGGAACCAACCTGCTAGGGTTGCTAATGGGATAAATCCTACTAGCATAAGGAAGAAATGGGTCAGAGTTGCACGGAGCAAGCTCCAGTCACGGCTGAATAATCGCTTGCCAAAGTTGAAGAGAATACCGATAGCTGCCCAGATAAGAGTGCAGTAGAGCAAGATTAGGGCACCGTGAACTTGATGTTGAGTCATTACTTGACCGACGAGAGATTCAGGGCTAAGTGGAGCGTAGGTATTTGGTGCATAAATGAGTGAAAAGATGATAGAGAGGATGAGACCGATGAGGACACCAGTAGCTGCGTCGTGAAATACTTGTTTTTTCATAGTTCTAATTTCTCCTTGATGGTTTTTAGGTAACGGCGTGAAGAGTAGGTGAAGCTTTCGTTTTTTAGAAAGATTTCTACCAGACCGTTGGGTGTGAGCTTGAGATGAGAGATGGAATCGATATTGATGATTTCTGATTGGGAAATTTGGATAAAATTGGTTGGCAGAATTTCAAGGACCTGATAGAGTCGCAAATCAATGCTGTAGGTCTGACTCGCGGTTTCTGCTAGAACCTTCCGATTCTCGATATAGAAGCGTTGAATCTTGCCAATCTCAACGAGATAGACCTGATTATCGATTTTCCCTTTGATTGTTTCTTTTTGGTCAAGATTTTCTGCGAACTCGATGACTTTCTGGATTTTATCTGTCGACTGAGGTGCTTGGACAATCAGTCTTTCCTCTTCGTAAGTTTCACTAATCTGTAGTTCTACTTTCATAAATTTCTCTCCTTGTTTTTTATACAAAATTGTGATCACTTCTTGTACACCTTTATTAAACACTATTTTACGACACCTGGCAAGGGACTTTGTCTATGTGGAGGGATTTGGCTTCTATGTGGTGCTAGCTTTTCTGTCCTATCTGAAATATGGTATAATAGCACTATCAATTTCTAGGAAAACAGATACAGAAAGGGGCTGAAAAATGTCTCATATTATTGAATTGCCAGAGGTGTTGGCAAACCAAATCGCGGCTGGAGAGGTTATCGAGCGTCCAGCTAGCGTTGTTAAGGAGCTGGTAGAAAACGCCATTGACGCGGGTTCTAGTCAGATTATCATTGAGATTGAGGAAGCTGGTCTCAAGAAGATTCAAATCACAGATAATGGTCATGGAATTGCCCACGATGAGGTGGAGTTGGCTCTGCGTCGTCATGCGACCAGTAAGATAAAAAATCAAGCAGACCTCTTTCGAATTCGGACGCTTGGTTTTCGTGGTGAAGCCCTGCCTTCTATCGCGTCTGTTGGTGTTTTGACTCTGTTGACTGCGGTGGATGGCGCAAGTCACGGGACCAAGCTAGTCGCGCGTGGGGGAGAAGTTGAAGAAGTCATCCCAGCGACTAGTCCTGTGGGAACCAAGGTTTGTGTGGAGGATCTCTTTTTCAACACGCCTGCCCGCCTCAAGTATATGAAGAGCCAGCAAGCGGAGCTGTCTCATATCATTGATATTGTCAACCGTCTGGGCTTGGCTCATCCTGAGATTTCTTTTAGCTTGATTAGTGATGGCAAGGAAATGACGCGAACAGCAGGGACTGGGCAACTGCGCCAAGCTATTGCAGGGATTTACGGTTTGGCGAGTGCCAAGAAGATGATTGAAATTGAGAATTCTGACCTTGATTTCGAAATTTCTGGCTTTGTGTCCTTGCCTGAGTTAACTAGAGCCAACCGCAACTATATCAGCCTCTTCATCAATGGTCGTTATATCAAGAACTTTTTACTCAATCGTGCTATTCTTGACGGCTATGGTAGTAAGCTCATGGTAGGTCGTTTTCCACTGGCTGTCATTCACATCCATATCGACCCTTATCTAGCGGATGTCAATGTGCACCCAACCAAGCAAGAGGTGCGGATTTCCAAGGAAAAAGAACTGATGACCCTGGTTTCAGAAGCTATTGCAAACAGTCTCAAGGAACAAACCTTGATTCCTGATGCCTTGGAAAATCTTGCCAAATCGACCGTGCGCAATCGTCGAAAAGGTGGAGCAGACCATTCTCCCACTCAAAGAAAATACGCTCTACTATGAGAATACTGAGCCGACAAGACCTAGCCAAGCTGAGGTGGCTGATTATCAGGTAGAATTGACTGATGAAGGGACAGGATTTAACCCTGTTTGCCAAGGAAACCTTGGACCAATTGACTAAGCCAGCAAAACTGCATTTTGCAGAGAGAAAGCCTGCTAACTATGACCAACTAGACCATCCAGAGTTGGACCTAGCTAGTCTCGATAAAGGCTTATGATAAGCTGGAGGGAGAAGAATCTTCAAGCTTCCCAGAGTTGGAATTTTTCGGGCAAATGCACGGGACTTATCTCTTTGCCCAAGGGCGAGATGGGCTCTATATCATAGATCAGCACGCAGCTCAGGAACGGGTCAAGTACGAGGAGTATCGTGAAAGCATTGGCAATGTTGACCAGAGCCAGCAGCAACTCCTAGTGCCCTATATCTTTGAATTTCCAGCAGATGATGCTCTTCGTCTCAAGGAAAGAATGGCACTTTTGGAGGAAGTGGGCGTCTTTCTAGCAGAGTACGGTGAGAATCAATTTATCTTACGCGAACATCCTATTTGGATGGCAGAGGAGGAAATCGAATCAGGCATCTATGAAATGTGCGACATGCTCCTTTTGACCAAGGAAGTTTCTATCAAGAAATACCGAGCAGAGCTGGCTATCATGATGTCCTGCAAGCGGTCTATCAAGGCCAATCACCGTATCGATGACCACTCAGCCAGACAGCTCCTTTATCAGCTTTCTCAATGTGACAACCCCTACAACTGTCCTCATGGGCGTCCTGTTTTGGTGCATTTTACCAAGTCGGATATGGAAAAGATGTTCCGACGTATTCAGGAAAATCACACCAGTCTCCGTGAGTTGGGGAAATATTAAAAGTACAAAAAGTCTGGGGAAAAATTTTTCAAAAATCAGAAAAAAACGCATAAAATCAGGTGTTCAAAAACCTTGATTCTATGCGTTTTATCATGGAAATATTTACTTTTTTTCCGAATACTCGTCAAAAATCTCTTTAAACCACGTCAGTTTTATATGTAATCTCAAAACAGTGTTTTGAGCTAATTGTGCCAGTTTTGTCTGCAACATCAAAGCTGTGTTTTACCAACCTGCGACTGGCTTCCTAGTTTGCTCTATGATTTTCATAGAGTATTAAATTGCAATTTTGCCAAGCTTCTTTATTTACTTAAAAGTAGAGTCTGTTCTAAGCGTCTAATGTACGAATTAGGTTGACCATTTCAATAGCTCCTTGTGCACACTCAGAACCCTTATTTCCTGCTTTAGTGCCAGCTCGCTCTATGGCTTGTTCAATTGTATCTGTCGTTAGCACACCAAACATAACTGGGATTTCGCTATTTAAACTGATCTGGGCGATTCCCTTAGATACCTCGCTACATACATAATCATAATGACTTGTACTACCTCTAATGACAGCTCCCAAGCAGATAATTGCATCATATTTTTTACTTTTTGCCATTTTTGATGCAATCAGTGGTATTTCAAAAGCTCCTGGAACCCAGGCTACCTCGATATCTTTCTCATTTACATTCTCTCTTTTGAGATTATCTAGTGCTCCAGATAATAATTTTTGAAGTTATAAATTCATTAAATCTCGCTACAACAATACCTATTTTTAATATCGTTCGCTACTAAATTACCTTCATAAGTGTTCATTTATTTTTTTCCTCCATATTTAAAATGTGACCCATTCGATTTTTTTCTTTGTTTCTAAATAAAAAAACTATCGTAAGGATTAGCTTCTATTTCGATTGGTATTCTACTAGAAATGGTAATCCCATATTTTTCTAACTGTTCAACCTTGTCAGGATTATTTGTCAGTAAATGTAGTGACTGTAGTCCTAGGTCTTTAAGCATTTGTGCTCCAATATAATATTCTCTTAAATCACCTTCAAAGCCTAATGCAAGATTGGCATCAAGTGTATCCATTCCTTGATCTTGTAAATGATAGGCTTTTAATTTATTGATAAGTCCAATTCCTCGTCCCTCCTGTCGCAAGTAAAGTAAGACACCTGAACCATTTTCAGCAATCATTTTCATAGCTTTATCGAATTGCTGTCCACAATCGCACCGTAAAGAGCCTAAAACATCTCCTGTTAAACATTCAGAGTGAACCCGACATAATACATTGGCTTCGTCCTCTATATTTCCCATAATAAGAGCAAGATGATGTTCCCCATTTAGTCTATCTATGTAGCTAATTGCTTTGAAATTACCGTATCTAGTAGGCATATTGACAGTTGAAACTCGTTCTACCAGCTGATCATATACTTTTCTATATTCTTGTAATTCTTTGATGGTAATTAGTGGAATGTTGTGTTTCTTAGAGAACTGAATTAAATCATCTGTTCTCATCATTTTGCCATCATGATTCATTATTTCACAACATAGGCCACACTCTTTTAGTCCTGCTAATTTTAATAGATCAACAGTTGCTTCTGTGTGCCCATTTCTTTCTAGAACACCACCGTTTTTCGCAATTAAAGGAAACATGTGTCCTGGCCTGCGAAAATCAGAGGGTCTTATATTATCGGTCACACACATACGTGCGGTCAATCCTCTTTCCTCGGCAGAAATACCTGTGGTCGTTTCCTTATAATCAATTGAAACTGTAAAAGCAGTCTTATGATTATCTGTATTGTTTTCAACCATGGGTGAAAGCATTAATTGATTAGCTAAACTTTCGCTCATAGGCATACAAATTAATCCTTTGGCATAAGTAGCCATGAAATTAACATTTTCTGTTGTAGCTGCTTGTGCGGAACAAATTAAGTCTCCTTCGTTTTCTCTATCCTTGTCGTCTATAACAAGAACAAGTCGTCCCTTCTGCAATGCTTCTAATGCTTCTTGTATTTTTTCGATATTCCATTGACTGATCATCCTTTCTGCTAAAAATCCATTTTTGATATAATATTTCCTTAGATATTTCTGATTTTGGAGAATTATCTATCAGTTTTTGCACATATTTACCTAAGATATCATTTTCAAGATTTACTGTACTTCCGACTTGTTTACTCTTAAGAATGGTTTGTTCCAAAGTATGAGGGATAACAGATACTGAAAAGTTTAGTTTGGAGACTTTAGCGACAGTCAGACTAATGCCGTCAATTGTAATAGATCCTTTTTCAACTATTAAATCTAAAATTTCTTTTTGTGTGTTGATTTGATACCATACAGCATTATCATCTTTTTTTATTGACGAGATTTTTCCTGTACCATCAATGTGTCCTGTAACGACGTGACCTCCAAGTCGACCGTTGACAGATAAGGCTCTTTCTAGATTTACCTCACTTCCATGTTTTAATAGGGTAAGAGCTGTTCGACTCCATGTTTCATTCATTACGTCAACTGTAAAGGATTGATGATTGAAATGAGTAACTGTAAGACAGATACCGTTTACTGCTATACTATCGCCTAAATGGATATCCGTTAATATTTTTGAGGCTTTAATTGATAGTTTGCAATTACGAGAGTCTTTCTGTATTCTTTCAACTTTTCCGATTTCTTCAATTATTCCTGTGAACATGGATAAATCACTTCACTTTCTATGAGATAGTCATTTCCTATTTGAGAAAATGCATAAGGTTTCAAGCTAATAGCGTCATTTGGAAAAGAAATACCTTCACCTCCGACAGGAAACTTGGCACTGCCTCCAAAAATTTTTGGTGCAATATATATTTTCAGCTCATCAACAATTTGTTGTTCTAAAGCACTCCAATTCATTAGACTGCCCCCTTCTAGAAGTAGGCTATCAATTTGCATGTTCCCTAGATGTTGCATTAAATTTGATAAGTCTATATGATTGTTTTTTTTCTTTATGGAAAGTATTTCACAGCCATGATTTTGATATAGCTTCATTTTATTTTTGTCTTCGGAGGAAGTGGCAATGTAAGTTTTAATATCATTTGCTGTTTTTACGATTTTAGAGGTAAGAGGAGTTCGTAAATGTGTATCGCATATGATGCGGATAGGATTTTTCCCTTTCTCCAATCTACATGTCAGCAAAGGATCGTCTTGAATAACAGTATTGACTCCTACCATAATCGCACTAACATGGTGTCGTAACTGATGCACATGCTTTCTTGCCTCTTCTCCAGTAATCCATTTGGATTGATTGGTTTTAGTGGCTATTTTTCCATCCATTGTCATTGCATATTTCATAAAAAAACATAGGGGTACATGCTGGGTAATATACTTTCTAAAACTTTTTATTAAGTTAAGGCACTCATTTTCTAAAACTCCAACAGTAACTTGAAGATTATTTTCCTCAAGTATCTTTACTCCTTTTCCAGATACAATAGGGTTACAGTCTAAGCTTCCAATGACTACTCTTGTAATACCACTATCGATTATAGCGTCTATACAAGGGGGTGTTTTTCCGAAGTGACAACAGGGTTCCAGTGTTACATAAAGCGTCGCTCCGACAGGGGATTCTCTACAGTTTTTAAGAGCATTTCTCTCAGCATGTGGGCCACCAAAAAACTCATGATAACCTTGTCCGATAATGTGATTATCTTTTACAATAACTGCGCCGACCATAGGATTGGGATTGACGTAACCAGCCCCTTTTTGTGCCAGTTTTATTGCTAATTTCATATATTTTGAGTCGCTCATCTCACTACCTCCAAAAAAATATACCTTGAATAGGGGACTACTCAAGGCATACAAAAGAAAACTTATGCGATTAACAAAAATGCTCTGAAATGACAAGTAATCATTTCAGAGCACGCAAAAAGCACAAATATACTTTTATCTTCTTTCATCCAGACTATACTGTCGGCTTTGGAATCTCACCAAATCATGCCTTTTGGCTCGTGGGCTATACCACCGGTAGGGAATTGCACCCTGCCCTGAAGATAGTTATTCAATTACAGATGATTATAGTACTTAATTTTAAATATGTCAACAGATAAACATGAATTATTTTTTTGATATACTGTATTTGTGATAATCGATTCTCGCTCCTCGGATAAAGAAAATATGATATACTAGATAAACGAAATCAGAGAAAAGGAAAACTATGTACGAATATCTAAAAGGAATCATTACCAAAATCACTGCCAAATATATTGTTCTTGAAGTCAACGGTATCGGTTATATCCTGCATGTGGCCAATCCCTATGCTTATTCAGGTCAGGTTAATCAAGAAACTCAGATCTATGTGCATCAGGTTGTGCGTGAGGACGCCCATCTACTTTATGGATTTCGCTCAGAAGATGAGAAAAAGCTCTTTCTCAGTTTGATTTCGGTATCTGGGATTGGTCCTGTATCAGCTCTTGCTATTATCGCTGCTGATGACAATGCTGGCCTGGTTCAAGCCATCGAAACCAAGAACATCACCTATTTGACCAAGTTTCCTAAAATTGGTAAGAAAACAGCCCAGCAGATGGTGCTGGACTTGGAAGGCAAGGTAGTTGTGGCTAGTGATGACCTTCCTGCCAAGGTGGCAGTGCAAGCTAGCGCTGAAAACCAAGAATTGGAAGAAGCTATGGAGGCCATGCTGGCACTGGGCTACAAGGCAACCGAGCTCAAGAAAATCAAGAAATTCTTTGAAGGAACGACAGATACAGCTGAGAACTATATCAAGTCGGCCCTTAAGATGTTGGTCAAATAGGAGCAGAGCATGACAAAACGTTGTTCGTGGGTCAAGATGACCAATCCGCTCTACATCGCCTATCATGATGAGGAGTGGGGCCAGCCCCTCCATGATGACCAAGTATTGTTTGAGTTGTTGTGTATGGAAACCTATCAGGCAGGTCTGTCTTGGGAAACGGTGCTCAACAAACGCCAAGCTTTTCGAGAAGCCTTTCATGGCTATCAAATTCAAGCGGTCGCAGAGATGACCGACTCCGAATTGGAAGCCTTATTAGACAATCCAGCCATCATCCGAAATAGAGCCAAGATTTTTGCTACACGCGCTAACGCCCAAGCCTTTCTACGGTTACAGGCAGAATATGGCTCTTTTGATGCCTATCTTTGGTCTTTTGTTGAGGGGAAAACTGTCGTTAACGATGTTCCCGATTATCGTCAAGCACCAGCTAAAACACCCTTGTCTGAGAAATTAGCCAAAGATCTCAAAAAAAGAGGTTTCCAGTTCACAGGCCCAGTCGCTGTCTTGTCTTTTCTACAGGCTGCAGGTCTAGTTGATGATCATGAGAATGATTGTGAGTGGAAAAGCGGAAGTTGGTGAATGCAGCGTTTAATTATCTGAGAATAGAGAAAAAGCTGAGAAACTCATCTCAGCTTTTTATACATACTATTAGATTTGTTAAAGTGAAGTCAAAAAAGTGATTCCACCTAAAATAACACCAGCTGAATTTGGAATGATTAGTATCCAATCCTTTTTAGGTTCTTTTGTCCATCCATAAATAACCCAGATTAAGCAAGATATAGCAGCTGATAAAGGTTGAAATGGTTGAGCTTTATTTCCCTGTAAATTGGCAAAAATTTGTGGAATGTAGGCAATAAATACTATAATTCCAATAAAGGCCCCGATTGAACCGACAATTCGATTAATTTTTTGTTTTGTCATATCTACCTCCTTCAAAAGGATATCATAGAAATTAGCCAAATGCAATAAATTCAGACACAAATTGTAACGAAAATCAATACAAAAGCACAAAAATGGAGAAATTGTTTATTTTTTGTTATAGTCAAAGCGAATGACTTGCTCTTTTGCATCCACATAAGCATAGACGCCAAAGGGCACAATAGCTCTTGGTGTGGCGTGCCCAACGTTTAGATTATAGACAATCGGGATATTGCTGTCAATAATATCCAATAGTGCCTCTTTATAGTCGTCATAGAAAGTTTCATCCATAGGTTTCCGACCAGGAGTCCACTGATGATCTCGAATATACCAGTGGTCTTTAAAGTCCGCAACATCTTTTTGAAGTATTCCGGCTCAGGCTTTTCTTCGCTTGTTTCTAGCAAGAGGATTTTTCCTTCCCAGTCTGACAAGTCAGGGAAAAGTTTGTATTTTTGGCAGAGCTCCGTGCTATCTGCGTATCGAGAGTTGTCAAAGATATCGTAGAGGGATTCGAGGCAACCACCGAGGATTTTTCCCTCGAACTGGGCATTTCCCCGCAACAGCTCGAAACCAGTATTTGCATGACTGATGCGAGGTGTTCCCAGAGCCTTGGGACTGAAGTCAGTCCTTTCATCATACCAAACGTCACTAGGGCGGATTTCTGAGATTCTTCCCGTCTCGATCAATTCTTTGAAGTAGTAAAGGCTATAGGCTAGCATTTCTTTGTCTAATTCACAAATGTCTGCTAAAAAGGATTGACCATAAAAAGTCTTGATTCCTAGTTTATGCAACATGAGATGGTTCATGGTTGTATCCGAGAAGCCAAGAAAAATCTTTTGTTTGATAACCTTTTGTAGTTGGTCATTTTCAAAGAGGTAGGGTAGCAAGCGATAGGTATCGTCTCCACCAATGGCGCATAGGATCATGTCGATGCTATCATCAGAAAAGGCATGAATCAAATCCTCTGCACGAGCTTCAGGATGGTCCTTGATAAAGTCTAATCCATTTAGCGAATGGGGCAAAAAGATAGGATTGACTCCTAGGTTCTTAAGACGTTGGACACCCAAGTCCACTTCGTGTTTGACAAAGTCCTCTCCGATAATGCCACTAGACAAGCTCACAATACCAATAGTAGAAATCATATCTTATCCTCCTAGAAATAGATTGAGCCTATTTTATCACAAAAGATAAGAGAAATCCATGTGGGATGTCAGAAGAATACTTTAAAATCAAAAAAGTAAGTGAAAAAGCAACCGCACCTGCAGTTGCTTTTATGATTCTTCTTAATAGCGTGTTGGTCCTGCACTTGCGCTGCGGATGTTCAAGCGTTTCTTGAGATAGAAGCGAAGGGCTAGGAGGACTGCTCCGATAATAGCCAGTGGCACTGGAGCAAGTACTGGGTTAAGGCTAGCTGGTAGGAAGCTTGTTGCAAAGAAGACAAGCAACCAAAGGAACATAGAAACTAGGATAACCAGTACAGATTTCCAGAAAGGTGGACGTTGACTGCGGTCCATATCAGGCCCGTAGTATTGGTAAACAAAGTAGTACATCAAGTAGAAGGCAAATCCACCAACCAGTCCAACTAAGAGGAGGGTAATCAATCCATAGCCGAAAGCTTGATCTGCTGAGAAGAAGGTTGTGAGGGCGCTGACGAGGGCAAAGAGGCTAGTGATGAAAAGAGCTGAGTCCATAATCATGAGTTTTGGATCATCATTTTCTTTTGGATGCTCTTTTTCATATTGTTCCTTGACAGTGAAACTATGAGCCCAATGGGTCGGTGCGCCATAGAGGGAACGAGCAGTCGTACCCTTGGCTTGCTCTTCAAGGATTTGGGGAATGACTTCCTCAAAAATAGCCTTGATTTCAGCATCTGTTTTTCCATCTTTGATGAATTGTTGGGTAGCGATGTGGACAAACTCTTGGTTTTTCTTTGTTAATTTTTGTAGATCAATCTGAGACATAGGAACTCCTCTTAGAACCATTTTTTATGGATGAGATAGAGAGTGAGCGAGACACTCATAGCAAAGGCGATAAAGACGATTAACCAGAAGGCATTTGGCTCTCCGTTTAGGGGGATTTCATTATCCTTAAAGTTCATCCCGTAGGCAGAAAAGACCATGGTTGGGATGGACATGACGATAGTCACAAGGGCCAAGGTTTTCATGATGTTATTCTGGTTGTTGGAAATGATAGAGGCGAAAGGTCTCTGTCATAGAGTGCAAGACGTTTCCATAAATATCTGCCATCTCGATGGCCTGTTGGGTTTCAATCAGGGTGTCTTCAAGCAGGTCTTCGTCCTCAAGGTATTTCTTGATATTGCTGGTTGAGCTGGTCAATTTCTTAATCACACGCTCATTTGTTTTGAGGGAAGCCTTGAAATAGACGATGGTTTTTTCCAATTCCATGAGCTCAATCAATTCTTCATTACGAGTTGATTGATGCAGTTGACTTTCGATTTGTTCACTCTTACGGTCAATCGAACGAAGGGCTGTTAGGTAAAGTTCTGCATTGCGATAGAGAATCTGGAAGATAAAACGTGAGCGCATGAAGGTGTAGAAATTACGCAAACGACGGTTGATAAAGACATCGAGGACAGGTAATGGTTCCAAACAAGTAGTGATAATGGTTTCCTCTGTGATGATAATACCAAGCGGGATGGTTACGTAGTAGGTGCGATTATTTCTTTCTTCTGTGACCGGCACGTCTACGATAATCAGGGTGTACTCGTCTTCAATCGTAATACGAGACATTTCTTCCGCATCGAGCGGTGCTCGAAGGTCGGCAATATCGATATCGAAGGCGTTAGCGATTTCGAGTGATTCATTTTGAGTCGGATTAACGAGATTGATCCAAGTACCCGGTTCAAGCGTATCGATCTCTTTAAATTCAGTTGTTGTAGAGAGAAAAACTTGTTTCATATCCCTTATCCTTTCTCATTTTTCAGATTTTTTCACACCGTACTATTATACTACAAAATCGGTCTTTTTCAAAATAAATCTAACAAAAATCCTGTTGCTATTGGATTTTTACTTTGTATTGAAATGTTGATTTTTGAATTTGCTCCCCTTTTTGCTCCCCTTATAATGCTTTTAGTGCAGTTTCGTAGAATGATACTGCTTTTTTTGCGTTCTCTTTTGAGAGATGGCTATATATATCCATGGTCATTGATAAAGTGGAATGACCTAGGCGGTACTGGAGTTCCTTGTATGGTATTCCAGAGTTAAGCAAGAGACTAGCGTGAGTGTGACGGAATCCATGGAAACCTATATTAGGAACGTCAGCGTGCTTAAAATGTGTTTGCAATCTTCTTTTAAGTCTTGAACTGCTAGGATACTCATGAATGAAATCCGAAAATACTACACTTTCACGTTGCCCTATCTTCCAAGCCTCTTTAGTTTGGCGTAGCTTGTACTGCTTTAGCATGCTAACAGTCGCTTGATCTATATCTATATCCCGATAACTAGCCTTAGATTTTGGGCTATTGATTTCTAAATCCCGATTTAGTGTTTTGGTAACATGTACCACGGCGTTATCTAAATCTATATCAGACCAGGAGAGAGCTAAAGCCTCATTTATACGGCAACCAGTGGCCAATAGGAACTTATAGAGCGTTGTCTCATAGTAATAACGATATCTATCGCTATCTAAATTATCGAGATAAGCAAGAAACTTTTTTAATTCTGGATTTTCAAAGTGTTTTACCTTTCGGCGCTTTGCTTTCTGAGTGTTGCGAGGTAAAACAACATCACGCGCAGGATTGGACGGTATCGATTGCATGGTTACGCCATACTGTAAGATACGTTTGTTTAAAGCGTGTATCTTGTCATAATGTAGAAAAGCTCCTTTTTCCCCTCTATTAGTCTTGTCAGCAAGTTCGTTGATAATTGACTGGATAAGTGGAGTAGTGAGCTTATCGAGCTTATAAGCCCCAAAAATGGGCAATATATGATTATCAATTAACTTTCTAACATTGCCTTGAGTGTTTGGCTTAACCGTATTCTTATAACTTTCTAACCAGAGATTGGCTAATTCTTGATAGTTTTTTATGGTGCTAGCCTTTTGTCTAGTAGATCCTGCTTTTTGAAAAGCTATTTTTTCTTGATTGGCTTTCTGTTTTAATTCCTTTTGTGTCCGCCCCGTTACCTTAGTTTTAACTTTCTTTCCTGTTACCTGGTCAACTCCTAGATATACATTAGCACGATAGACTTTACTACCGTCTTTTTTTATAACTTCAGTTATTTTCATGATGATAAACCTTTCTAAAATACATCAGCAGGCAAGCCATTATCAAAAAGGTTTTATATCATGCTAGGGCTTTATAGTTTGCCCCTATTTTAATTGGTTTTCGGGAGTTTGGCTAAGATTATTCATTGTAACCAATGCCCCAGTAAGGAATATACTGCATATTCTTTTTACCAGCATTTTTCATCATAGATTTTTTTATTTTTATTATTTTTCTAGTGCAAGAGAAATGAGTTTAGAGGCAACGGATGATTGTTTATTTGTCAATCCGAATCTTTCTCTAAGTGTGCTATTTGTCATATAATCATCTTCAATGTAGAGTATTGCGGAATGATAATAAATAGCATTTATTTTTTCTCTGTTACCCATTTCTTGGATTGTTCGTCGTTGATGTAAAGTAACGACAGTATAATTATCTTTAGCAGCGATATCGGGAGCAGGTAAGTGATTTAATTCAAGAGTCAATATAATCTTGTCTATACCGCTACCACGCGATTCTACTAGATGCATCTTTCGAAATAGATTAGCTAAATCTTCATTTCGAGAGTATGGAGGCATGTCAAGTAATCTTTCTGGACGATTAAGAGGGGAACCAGGATTTGTAAATACTACTCTATTATCAAAGATTTCAATTATTGGTGAGCTTCCTTTTACAGAAAAATCCTGATGCACTATTTGATTTGCAACAATCTCACGTATAACAAGAGGGGGATAATCTGTATCAGAGGTTATTTGTCCGTTTTCTTTTAATGTCTCAGGTTTTCTAGGCAAATGACTATTGATAAATTTTAGCAAACCATCAAAACCAACAGCAACCCCTTTACTCGCTGTATTATCTGCTACTGCACTGAGTTTATTATTACCATCATATCTGATTACTCTTAAAGCATGTGATGATAGATTTTCAAAGTTTTTAAGATTTTTTGCGAAAGTAAATGCCCCCATATTGGTCAAATTAAAAGTTTTCCCAGAAGGTTCTATAATACCGTCGTTTATCATATAAGTAATAATTTCTTCGTCAGTTGAACCGACAAAATGGCCTAACATTTTCAAATAAGAATTAACATCAAGTAATTCTTTGATTTCATCAAATGTACATGCAGTTTTTGCATATTCTTTTTTTCAAATGATCGTGCCTCAAAGGATTTCCACAACTCTTTCTTTTTTTCAGGATAATCCTTTAAATTTTTAAAGATGAACCGCTTCTGATATATCGATCCCTTTAAAAGCAACAGGTCTACCAGCATTCATATGGATAACTAGAACGACAACATGATTTTTGATCAATATCATATTCTTCAAACTGAATTGTAATACGAGGGTCGAGCATTCTTTTCTAACCAAGTAATAAATGGCTCTCCACCATGTTTTTTTCAGTTTTTTTGGGTAGAACTTCGTGCCAAGAATCTCTTTTTGAATCATCATCGATGCCCCAAATTAGGTACGAAAAATTGTCGATTTAAAATTGCTGATGAATTGGCCAAAGCCGATATATATTTACCTATACGTTCATGATCATTATTGTTTACTTTATATTCAATAATTTCATCTTCATTTGTAGTTAGTAACTTTAATAATTTTTTTCTGAATCTCTATTTTCCATAATTTTTTTATTTTTCCAAGTAAATTCCAAGTAGGCTAAAAACGTTGTTAAATCAACTATTTTTTTATTTTTCCAAGTAAATTCCACGCGCTTCAGGATTGTTGAACATTGTGGCGCGGTAGGCTATAAGTCGTATTTTAAATTCAAGAGTGGTATAATAATAGCGTAGACTAAAAGTTTGGGAGTCCGAACTCTGAAAAAAATCCAATCATAGACAATACCCAAGTCGTTTTGTGGTGGTTTATTTAGTCTTATTCTCGGTATTATCGCCTGAATCTTTCCCGTTACTTCAGTTCAGGCGATATTAGACAAGTTGGCAGTAGCTAGCTTGTCTTTTTTGTTGCTATTTTGCAATTTTGCCGTTTTTTGCGCTTTAGTCTGTCAAATCGGCTTTCTATTCTTCAATTTCCCCTGTTTTTGCACATTTAGAGAGAGGAAAGATGAAATTTGTATTTGCTATTAATCGTTGTCTTTTTAAATGATACTGCATCTTTTCTTTTGCAAATTTTTTTGCAATAGTTCTAAGTAGTTCTCTCTCATCATCTGTGCAGAAAAAGTAGTTAAGCATCAATTCTAGGGCGAATGGTTCAAGATGCTTTCTTAATTTTTCATAGTCATAAAAATCTAAATCGGTTTTTGATAATTGCATATAGTCAAATTCTTGCCATGAACGATACTCTCTTGGTGTTGAATGTAACCATCAAAATGGGTCTTTTTTTACTATTTGTGTAATTTAGTAAGTATCCAACACTTACCCCAAAGTAAGCAGCTAATTGTTTTGGGCCTTTTTCTGGTTTTGATTTGGCTTTCTCGTTTTCCCCAATCTTTGAAGACGGTCCGATAATGAACCCCAATATTCTCAGCTAATCCTTGTTGAGATAGCCCTTTTTTGTTTCTCAGTTCTTTCAATCTATTCATAATTTATCACACCTTTCACAGATGATTATATCTGATTTCTTTAGAAAAAGTATCAAGTAAATGATACAAAAAAATTCTAAAAAAACAGTTGACAATTAACCGAAATGGATATATAATAAAAACACAAGTTATCCAAAATTGGATACCACCCCTCCAAACTTTTCACACTTTCAATCTATTCATGGAGGGGGATTTTTTAGAAAGGGGGAAACCTATGAGCAAACTACGAGGCTATCGGGTTATGTTGGGACTAACTCAACAACAGATGGCGGACAAGCTAAAAATTTCTTTGCAGTCATACAACAACAAAGAATTAGGTAAAACGCCATTCAATGACAAAGAACGTCTAGCGATCAAGTCAATGGTTGCAGAAATCAAATCAGATATAACCATAGATGAACTATTTTATAGCTAGAAAGGCAGGCAAGCAATGAAGAGGAACTATACAAGGGTCATCGATGAAATGCGAACCACTCACGGGCTGAACTTGGTAGCTATTGGCCAACGAATAGGCATAGATCCCCGAACAGTTGGCAAGTGGGCACAGGGCAAAGCATAAGCCCAACAAGGAAAGCAGAAAAAGACTAAACAAGTTATACAGAGAGGTTAAGCAAGACATGACAACACAAGTAAGTATTTTTGAAGAGACAATAGACCAAGGTCAACTATTGCAGGTTGTCACTACTACTATTATTCACGGTCAACCATTGGACATCTACGGCAGTGAACAAGAACCGCTATTTTTAGCTAGGGCGATTGCTGAGATGGTTGATTATACTAAGACATCACAAGGCTATTATGATGTGCAATCAATGCTAAGAAAAAGTAGATGAAGATGAAAAAGGTAAAAGGGACGCTTTTGACGGTACTACGGAAAACTTTTCCGTAGTGGTCAACAAGTCTGGTTTTTAACTGAGAATGGACTCTATGAGGTGCTTATGAGGTCAACCAAACCAAAAGCCAAAGAGTTTAAAAAAGTAATCAAGCACATTCTGAAAGAAATCCGACTAAATGGCTACTACATGGCTGGGGAATTGGTGGAAGAACCACAGACCACTATAAAAGCCCCTGACACGTTGGTAGAGGCAGAGCGGTATTATATCGATACACTAGCAAAAAGCCATTGCAGAGGCTCAGAATATGGACGAGAAGAGCCGTCTGACAAGCAAGCTAACCCGATTCATGCAGGAGGTAGAACCACAATGGAATTAGTCTATATGGACGGTAAGAAAGAGCCGTATACTACGAGTGAGATCATCGCTGAATGTGCTGGAGTCAAACATCACACGATACAGGAACACATTTAAGAAAGCAGATAGACTGATCTTTGAGCAATTTGGAATTAGGTCGTCATTTGAAAATGCGACCTTTAGCAGAAGTGGACAACAGGCAAAAGATTATATTTCTGAACGAGCAACAGGCTACTTTGCTGATTACATTCTCTAAAGAATACCGAGCAGTAGGGCAGCTTCAAAACCAACCTAGTCAAAGCCTTCTTTGAAATGCGTGATGAACTTTCTAAGTTTCGTATGCAGAGGGCGCTAGAAAAGCCAAAAAGAAAAAAACCTTGCATGACAGTATAGAGAACTGGGAGTCAAACACCCAAAGCACGCGCATAGCACCATGAACAACTTGCTACTGAAGGCAGTAACCGACAGGAACGCTAAGCAGTTAAGGGAAGAGCGTGGGGGTTATAAATGGCATCGATAGCTTGACCAGTGACGAGCTGGAGCAATACCAAGCATTTGAGGATATGGTAATAGCCATGATTGGCTTGAATATGAGTTATCAGGAAATCAAAGCTATGGCATTCAGAAATAAAAACACACCAAAGAAGCGCGTGAGAGCAACAAAAAAAGGCTTAGCAATAACCACACCGCAGAGCCTTTTCACACTAACACTAAAAACGAATTTAACAAAGCAGGCAAGCTATTATCAAAGAGGTTTTAGTAAAGGATTTATAACTAGATTATAGCATATTTAGGGACATTTTGACCATACGGAGAGCGCCAACTCTTAAAACTGGTACTTTCCTCACGCTCAAAAGTTTGGCGAGTCTGAGCGTGAGGCTAGTAATGAGAAAAACTGTATAGTAAACGACAATAAAAAGGCAGTAAAAGGAACAGGAAAATATAGAAACATAGCAGATAACATTAGAAGCTATTTCAACTAGAATTTAGACAGAGTTAGCACAGAAATTCGATTGTAGGGAGATGCGAAAAGACTGTCATTAGCTAAATCAGAGAAATCAGCAGAGTATTTGAATGATTTGGACGATGTTTATAATGAATTGAAACTAGCACAGAATACCATGAACAGACAGTTTCAAAAAGCACTTAAGGATTTTTTCAGACCCTGGAAATGGATGAAACGAGAGGGTAGTCTCTGAGGCTAGTTTGGCTATTAGAGCGAGAGAGAACGGTCGCATTATATAGAACTTTTTGAGGGTGATACTAGGTTTATAGAGCTACTTTCCAACCTTTGATGGATTTCTTTTCACTAAGCACTACCTAGCAGAAATAACTAAAGAGAATGACTATCCCTATAGATAAAAAGACCAAGTATTAAATTACGTCTAGGGGAACTTTTGATGTCAATTGACATTATAAAAGAAAAAAAACAAGGTAAGGAAAAATCTCTTGGACTTATGGACAAGTTCGCATGAGGTAAAGACCAGTGGCATGATGATTTATGAGGAAAACTGACATGAATGAACTAGATTTAAGCAACACACAGGCGGTTTTTGTTACCGTGGTACTGATTGGCTTACTGCTTTATCTAAACCACCGAGACCGCAAAAAGCGCCCAATTTGAGCGAGAAAAACCAACAGACGATAGAAACACCTAGTGAGGATTTAAACCCTGATTATGGGCGTTATATCCAGCTTGCAGGGCGTCAACGTATGGGGAGGGTATGGAATGAGTTACACAGTGAATTTATTTCTTGATTTTGAAGAGATGCCAGATGAAACCCATTTTACTAAAGAGATTTTTCTAGCTACGTGTATGGACAATGCAACAAAGTTAGCTGTAACTATGGGCTTTGTTGACAAAAACAAGCGTTTGATTTAGAGACTAAGATAGTTATTTTGAAAAACCTTGGATACAATCATAGAAAACTCAAAAAAAGCTATTTTTGCAAGGGTAGCAAGCGGACAAATAACCTTTGTGAATAAAAAGCAAAGGAGGGGAGGAACTGAATGAGTCTATCAGAGAATGACAAACGAGTATTAAGACTAATCAAGGTAGGGGCTGAGAACTCCATAACAGGGGCAGAAATCAGCCTGATCAACCAAGCTAACAGAAAGAACAGTGCAAGATATCATCAAGCGTCTAGATCACGCACATAGCGTTCCTATTGTAGGGGTTCGACATGGGACATTTAGTGATACTTTTATCCCTGCGAAACAAAGAGCGAGCTACTGGATGGGAGCTAAAAAGCATTTTTACAATCAGATACGAGAAGAAGAAAAGCGCCTAGCGGTGTTGATGAACAGCGACCTAGAAAGCTACAAAGAAACCTTGAAGGAGGTGGGCGGATATGTTTAGCCTAAGCCGAGAAAGTGAGCAAGACCTAGCGCATGGCATTCTGGAGGTGGTGGAAAGATACCTTGAAGCGCGTGATAGACTCAAACCACGCCTGACAGGGTTTAATCTCAGCCCAGGAAGTCATGGACGAGTTAGATATAAAATATATGACACTCCAAAAGTGGGAAAAAGCAGGGCTAAGGCGATACCAGCCCCCACTAGAAGATACTAGGAAAATCTATTACAAAGTTACGGACATCTGGAAGTTTATGGGGGTGGATAATGGCAAAAGACTAAAAATATTTTTTTGGCTAAAAATTTGATAAGAAATTTTTTTGACAATATTTTTTTATCAAGAGACTAAAAGACGGTACCTGGTGGGTACACTATGACAGTGATTTATATTAGGCTCATGCTAGAGAGCTTAGAAAGTGACTGTATTTTATACTATGAGGGCTACTTTGACAATCTCAAGGAAGAGTTAGCCCTAAAATTAGATGTATCGGAAGATGATATAGATATGACCATGGCATACTTTACTAAGTGTGGTCTAATACAAGTTGATGAAGATAAAAACGCAGAACTACCACAGGCTAAAGCCTTGGTACAGCAGGAAACCAACCAAGCAGCATATATGCGAGAATATCGGAAACAGCAACGAGAACAAAAGGAAAATCTTACAATGTCATCTGACAATCTTACATTGTTAACTACATGTAAGACAGAGATAGAGAAAGAGATAGAGAAAGAGATAGAGAAAGAGTTAGAAGAAGAGATAGAGAAAAAAACTTCTTCTGCTCCTACTGCTGAAATCTCTAACTATTACCAAAAGCGTATAGGGGTTATGGATGGGCAACAATATCAAATACTGACTGACTATCTCGCTCTTGACGGTATGGAGCTAGAGGTTATCAAGATTGCCATAGACAAGGCTGCAGATAACGGCAAGCGATCTTTTAGCTATATCAATTCAATACTCAAGAACTGGCGACAGAATGGTATTAGAACCATGGTACAAGTCGAAGATGAACAGAGACTGTTTCAGCAAAAGAAACAAGGTCAGTCTGACGATGATATTCAAGACCCGTTTATCTACTGACGGAGAGGAGAAACAATGGAATTACTGAATACAGACCAGCTCAATGAAAAAATAAAGGTCACTGATGAGCTTTGCCCAACCCATCAGATTAACCTAGTACAATTCAAAAAGCCAGATGGTTATACATCACCCTACTGTATGGAATGTACTAGGGAGAACATCAAACAGACGGAGCTAGAGGGCATAGAAAAAGCCCTAGGCCATGATCTGGACTCTTCAACCTATGATGTGCTAGCGCGTGAAAGTACGGTGTCAAATGAGTTGAGAGAGGCCTCTTTTAGCACTTTCAAAGCCGAGACAAAAGAGGAATACGAGGCCAAGGAGTTTGCTATCAAACAAGCTAAGGAGTACCTAAACGGTATGACAGGGAACACGCTAATTATGGGCAATCCAGGTACTGGCAAAAGTCATTTATGCTATTCTATGGCCAAAGCCATTAACGAGGGCTATAAGTCTAGGAATGAGCCTAAGAGTGTGCTTTTTGTCAGTATTACTGAGATTATCACGCGCATTCAGTCAGGTTGGCAGTATAGACAGAGTGATTTTACAGAGTATGACGCCTTGAAGTTGCTGACTGAGGTTGACTATCTCTTTATTGATGATTTAGGAACAGAAAGCGTTATTAACAGCCAAAAAAATGAAGCTAATAATTGGGTACAGGCCTTTCTTTTCAAGATTTTTGATAAGCGAGACACAACTATCATCAACACCAATCACAACGGAAAAGAGCTGGCCAGAATCTATAATGATAAGCTAGTCAGTCGCATTGGAAAACGATCAGAGGGGAACGTATTTATTATCACAGACATTAAAGACAAGAGGATGAAGCGAAATTTTTAACCAAATAAAGAAAGGAGAAAGCCCCATGATAGAACCAGCATACTTTGAACAGGCAGATCAGGAACTAGAGGAACTCAATCGCAAACGTGACGATTTTATGGCGGATGCTACGCCAGTATGTCTTGAAGATACGCCTAAACTTATTGAACTAGGTGAGAAGCTCCGGACGGAAGACACCAGCATAAATGCCTATGAGTTATACAGACACCCTGAAGCGCGTGCAAAGTTATTCTCCCAAATCGCGGAAGCCTGCTTCTTGCTGATTGCAGATAGCTCACCAGTACCAGTGCAGCCGACACAAGCGCAGCGGATACATTTTTGCGAGTACTTGGAAGGACAATTCCAGAATATCATCAAGAAGTTGATTGCAGGAACTGACAAGCAAGTTCTAGAGTCTTTACTTGAAGCTTTGCAACTACCCAAAGAAAAACAAGCTCAATTTGTTCGTGATGTGGTAGTAAGTGGCTTACTCAGTGAAGAATAGTAGCAAAGGGGCATTGCCTCTTTTTGTGGTTTCACTACTACTGAACCCAATCAGTTTTGGGTTTTTCCATATAGAGGGAGATAATGAGGCGGTTAGCAATAGAAACAATCACTAAACCAATGAAGCTGAGAGGAATATCTAAGGGTATAGCCGAGTTGGACGGTCAACGTTTAGAGATTGATTTGGATAGTTTAATGATTGATCTTGGTGGAGAGTCATTTGAATTAGACAGAATAGCAGGAACTAAGGGAGGTAATCGATATTTCTTTCTTTGCCCTGATTGTGGTAGACGGTGCAGGTTGGTTTATAAACGGTATTTGTATTTTAGTTGCGGTACTTGTCTAGATATCCACAAGAGCACCCTGAACCGTAGTAAAACGGATTGCCAATACTACTGGGAGCTTGCACTAAAAGAAGCCAGAAAGGTAGAACCAGGGTGGAGTCCTAGACGTGGCGGATATATGTTTGATAGTTTCCCTGAAAGACCAAAATACATGAAACAGAAACGATATTACAAGCATTATCAAAAGTTTGTTTACTATACTAGAAAGGGAGATAGATTTTGGCTGAATGGTTTGAGATTGTGAGACAATATGAAGTAGTGTGCAATTTACAAAACGAACAAATACTACATATTAGCAGATTTGAATGTTAAAAAAGCTAGATATATCAAGGATTTAAGTAAGTAGAGCGTTCCAAAAAAGGGTGCGGTAAGCGTTCCGAAAAATGGTAAGGTTTTGGTAAGGTAGCATATATAAAAAGTATAAGATTAGTATAAGGTTTGTATTTAAAAATACTAAGGTTTTACAAAGGTGCAAGGCTTTTTTTCTAGTGATATAACCACAAGGTAGAGAGGTTTACCAAGGGTTAGAAAAGGTGAGATTTTGCTTAGGTAGTGGCAGTAAATATTCCTGACAAATGGCAGGGTTATGTGTGTTGAACTCCGAGCGAACGCCGAGAAAGTGGCCATATCCACCTATCATTTATCAAGCAGATAAGAGCAATAATAACCTCCTTAACTCCCTGAGAAATGACAAGCAGATAAGAGGAGTTTTTAGCCGTCTTATTTTAGATTTACTCCTTGCAGAATGACAAGGAAATAAGAGAGATAAAAACATCCCTTAATTGCTTATCAAACCATAAGGAGATACGGGGGCTATCCCCCCACCCACGCGCTTCTATGGACTTCACACCGTCATTGTACATTTTTTCTCACGGGAAAGCATTGAACCTAGAGCGAAGCTAGAGAAAATGCAAAAAAGCCAGCACAGGGCTGACTCCTTTGTGATATATCCGATAAAAATATTATATCATAGAGGAGGCCGAGGCATGACACCAGAGCAGGTAAAAGAAAAAAACTAGAGGGCACTAAGTGGATAAGCAAGGAAATCAAAGGCTTATATTTGGAATTGGAAGCCCTGGAAGGTGGTATTATCGAAAAAGCCAACACTAAGCCATGGCAGGGATACAGGCAAGCAGAGAGAACAAGACAGAGAATAACCTTATAAGCGTTCTAAAACTAAAAAGAGGATACGCTTTACAGAGAATTGAGCGACTTACTGAAGAGAGAATGGAAATATCTAGGCTGATCGATAAGCTGGTCAATCCGCTTGAGCGTTCTGTTCTAAGACTGTTCTACTTTGAATATTCTTGACGCTTGGCAGGTTGCTGAGGAAATAGGTGTATCACAGACTACAGTATATCGAGTAAGGCAAAAAGCCATAGAACACTTAGCAAATGTGGGGTAATAGGTGAGCACAAAAAACGCCTAGAACAATCTAAGCGCTAAAGAGTAGTGGACGGTGTGCCTGTCCCGTCATCTCATACTATGAAGTTGCGTAGCGACACTATCATCTCTACCTCACTTCTCTTTAGACCAATTATACCACAAAAGGAGCGAACTAATGGAACTGGATAAGTTTAAAACGATGATGAACGTCAGAGAACGGATGACCTACTTTCTACGTTTCCAGAGGATGGCAGGGAGTGAAAACCAAGTTACAATAGATGAAGAGGCTTGGAAACTTGTCTTACCTGATCAGTGGAATTTGAGCGGTGAGCATGAAAAAGCAATCCGTGAGGGATTGGAGATATTCGCCCAAGACATCAACAGTATAGAGAACAAACGAGCCAGAAAATACTTTATTATCCATTATTGCTACATGAGGAAGAAAACAATGAGTGAATGCGTAGAGATGGCAGGTACTAGCTCCACTAGCTATCACCGATACAAACAGATAGCCGTCTTAAACTTTGCGAGAAGCCACCAGAACGGAGAGCTAGAAGCATATAAGTAGGCGTTTGTGGTGTTTTGTTGAGAAATGTTGAGATTTAAGTGAGGGGGGGAATGACATGATTGAAGATTTTTTGATTGATTTGGAGAATATCCAATTAGAGGGTATGGAGATAGATTTAAACATGGATTTTGAAATAGATGTTGACCTTGATGGTTTAGATTTAACCTTACTACAAGAATTAGAAGCGTAAATGTTGGCAAATATAGGCGTAGGCTTCATATTCGCCCCTATTTCACTTGGTTTCGTACTGGACAACTAAAACACCATGGATAAACTAGAAGCTCTCAGAAACGAATCTGGGGGCTTTTGTGAGGTCATAATCTTATAAACCACGCGCTTCATGGTATAATATACCTATCAGCAACTAGCAATAAAAAAAGCACGTTTGACCGTGCTAGTTTCTTGCCTGCTGAACTCATCAAATCCCTAGCCCTTTTCGAGGGGCTTTTTGCTCCCCTTTTGCGTACTTTTGGGGAGCAAGTAGTAAAAATAGTAATGTTAGTAATTTTTATTAAAAAAAGCGCGTGATATAAGGGTTAGGAAGCTCTAAAGAAACATA